>TARA_R110002110_G_scaffold220985_1_pt1 | contig 68283 bp, 66 predicted proteins | sample TARA_R110002110 | Tara Oceans TARA_R110002110 (sample SAMEA4397330) | marine metagenome | biome: Polar Biome; feature: [SRF] surface water layer (ENVO:00010504); material: water (ENVO:00002006), including particulate matter (ENVO:01000060) such as... | depth 5 m | reverse complement strand
CTGTGGCACATTAAACAGTAAAAAGTTCATTGGCTTGCCAGTGTTGTGTACTTGACCTGATTCGCTCCAAAATTGTTACCTATGAGTCGGGTATGGACCGATTCAGAAACAACCTCCCCATAGGATGACAGAAGTCGGATGTAAACCGGTTCGCCGGCAAGTTCTACCAGAGTTTTGGTCACTATGACAGTGGGCACCACTATCCAGGCCTCAGGCAAGGCAAGAAGCAAAAGGCTGCATGATAAACTTAAATTCTCACATTGGCATGACTCTAATCAAGGGAGACGGTCAAACAGCCAGGCTCAATAAATATGAGTTAGAACATACTACTATCGAGTTAAAGTCCCTCAGGGAAGCATGTAGAGATGATCCAGATAAATCGATCAGCTTGTACTCTATATATCGTCAGCTTGGGGTTGAATTAATGAAAATCTTGTAATTTAAGATCATAAAATATTATGATGGAGGGGTGAAAAACCTGCGTTTCTGGACATTTTTAGGCCTATTGCTCTTTTGCGGGCAAACCCTGGCAGCTTCATTTCTGAACTGTTGTGCGGGTATGGCCGAAATGGGAAATGATTTTAATCATGTTTCTTCCGATGAAATGCAACATGACTCCCATAATGATTTATCGCTCGTTGAGACAGATGAGCCCCATTCAATGTCAATGGGGATGAGTGACCATAAGCAGGAATGTGACCATCAATGTGACTTCTGTATTGTCACTCCCATCGCTTTAGAAGATTTCAATAAACCCCATAAGTTTTTCCGGCCAGCAAATAAATTTCATTACGGTTTAATACTGTCGGCCAATACCACAGAAGCACCCTTCAGACCCCCCATTTTTGCCTGATACAGGATTAGTGCGTCTGCACATTCCGTATCGCTATCTTCCCGGATAGTGTAAGGCAAAAGTTTCAGCACTAGTCTTTTTCGCCCAGCAGAAAGTTGGTTGGGTTTTAATCCTTTGCAAAATTGCTGAGAAGAAAGGTAATGAAAATTTTTAAATTAATAATTGTGTCGCTGTTATTTCTTTTGGAGCTGAATGCTGTATTCGCACAGCAGGATATCCCGACTGATAGCTTGAGGCTGAACTGGCTTTCAGAAGAGATCGTCAGGAATAACGAAGCACTGAGCGCGATGGAATTACGCTTAAATGCCAAGCGGGCTTTGATTGAAAGTGCCGATGCGCTGGATGACCCAAGAATCAGTTATTCAATCGCACCTTCATCAATAGGTGATGATATTCCAAGTGACTTTGGCAATGCCTTGGGGGTAAGGTCTGTCATTCAAGTTAGCCAGGCTTTTCCCTGGCCCGGGAAGCTGGATTTAAGATCAGAGCTTTCTGAAACTGATGCTGCGATTGCAGAATATTCTTACGAAGAATTATTGCTCAGCCTGGTCAATCGAGGTCGCAACTTATGGGCTGAGCTTTGGTACGTTGAAAAGGCATTAGCAACCAATGAAAACCACAAGGCCCTGCTTTCTGATCTGGAGGCAGTCGTGGCAACGCAATACGCCAGTGGCATCGGGTTGCAACAGGATCTCTTGCAAATACAGTCTGATCTGGTTGATCGAGAGCTACAAGAGACCATGCTGATACAGGAAAGGCGACGTGTTAAAGCGGCTATTAACCTGTTGTTAAATAACAATGCTGACACTGAACTTGCTTCACCTGCCAGTGAAATTTCTGAACCTGATTTACCGGAACAAAACCAACTGGAAACCTGGATTAGTGATTCCAATCCAATGTTACTGAGGATGCAATCACAATCTCATCAGGCGCTGACAGAACAGCGACTGATTGAAAAAGAGGATTTCCCGGATTGGCAGCTGATGATGGGATATAACGAAATAATGAATGACAGCAGCTTGCGGTTTCAGGTTGGCGTCAGCGTAAATATTCCTCTGGATTTTGGTAATCGCAGTGCACGCAAATCTGCAGCGAGTTTTGAGTACAACAGCTCCTTATATGATTTAGCCTATCTCGAAAACGAACTTGAGGCGGAGTTGGAACAACAATTAGCACATCATGAAGAGCTAGCCCGAAGTATCGAGTTATCTGAGTCTGATTTTCTGCCAATAGCAGAGCAAACTTTCGCTGCTGCAAGGGCCAATTATGAAGGTGGCGGAGGAAATTTCGCGCTGTTGGTGGAAGCCCAGCGCAGGTTACTGAATATCCGTTTGCAGTTGGATCGTATGCGTGCGGAAAAACTTAAAGTCTTGAGTGAAATTGATGGCCTCAGTGGTGGCATGCTTTGGCCAGTGGAGGAACGATAATGAAAATGAATAATCTAATTTGGTCTGTTTTGACGCTTGGTTTTATGGCGGGTGCGGCGATTGTTTTCTTTAGATTCGATAGTGTTGGAGAAAGCATGGACGACGGAGCAACTGCTGGTGGTCAGAATGACGGACAGCCCCTTTACTGGGTTGCCCCTATGGACTCGAACTACCGACGAGATGAGCCGGGCCTATCGCCTATGGGCATGGAGCTGGTTCCGGTTTATGAAGAGGGAAATGATGACTACAGTATTCGTGTGTCATCCGCTATTCAGCAGAACCTTGGCCTTAGAACGGCAAGAGTGCTGCGTGGTGATCTTGCCAAACAAATTCGTGCAGTTGGTTACACCCGCTGGAATGAATCCAGTATCGAAATGTTGCACCCTCGCGCAGAGGGTTGGTTGGAAGTCTTCAATCTGGCCAGTGTCGGTGACCGGGTAGAGGCCGGCCAGGTTTTATATGAATTATTCTCTCCTGACCTGGTCAGTGCGCAACGTGAATACCTGATTGCAAGGCAATCTCAGAATCCAACTCTGATGACTACTGCCAGAGACAGATTACTCGCCTTGGGTTTTACCAGAGAGCAAATTAACACGATAGAGCAAAGCGGTGAGATTGCCCAGCGTTTGGTCTATCGTGCTGAGCGGGATGCCATTGTTACCCATATTGGTGTTCGTGAGGGAAACTTTATCCAGCCACAAACCCATATTGCGACATTGGCATCACTAGACCTTATCTGGGTTGATAGCGAAGTATTTGAAAGCGATGCCGGCGAAATCATGTCAGGCTTGCCGGTCTCGATAAGCTTTCCGGCCTACCCAGGAGAAACCTGGTCAGGCGAAGTCGCTTATGTATATCCGGAGCTCGACCCGATGACCCGGACACAGCGGTTTCGATTGGAAATCAATAATGCTGATCAGCGGCTGAGGCCAAACATGTTTGCCAATGTACTGCTGGAAAGCAAGCCAAGACCTTCTGTACTGACAGTTCCACGTGAGGCCGTGATCAGGTCCGGCGCTGGAACGCGCGTCATTCTGGCGTTGCAGGAAGGTAGATTTCAAGCACAGCCGGTCACCACAGGCCTGAGCAGTGGCGGCCGCACTGAAATTTTAACCGGTTTGAATGAGGGAGATACAGTCGTGAGCTCCGGTCAATTCTTGCTGGATGCTGAAGCCAATGGTGAACAAGCCCTGGCAAGACTCATGGGCGCTGAGGCGGAGGGGGCGAGCAATATGGACACTATGGCAGAAGGCATGGAAGCGATGGAGATGCCTGAAATGGAGATGGATGATATGAGCGATATGTCTATGCCGGACATGGAAGATAGTTCCGAGCGTTTTTCAGCCAGCGGAACGATCCGCCGCATGGGTGACGAGCAAATAACCATTTCACATGAGCCGGTGGAAGCCCTTAACTGGCCATCAATGACCATGGGTTTTGATATCGATGAGGCGGTCAATCTGGACGATTTCGATATCGAAGATCCGGTTGTTTTTGAGTTTGAACAGGGGGATGCAGGAATGTATCGGCTTATCACTATCGAACATCAGGAAGCTGCGCCGTGATTGCCTATATCATCAGAAGCTCGATAAACAATCGGGGACTTTTACTGCTGGCAGCGCTGATGTTGATGGCAGTCGGTTATATCAACCTTCGCTCTATGCCTGTGGATGCGATTCCTGATTTGTCTGATGTTCAGGTGATTATCCGAACCCCGTTTCCAGGCCAGGCTCCGCAGGTAGTAGAGGATCAGGTGACCTACCCGCTGGCTTCCGCCATGTTGTCGGTTCCCGGGGCTGTTGATGTCAGGGCGTATTCTTTCTTTGGTGACTCTTATGTCTATATTATTTTCGAAGATGGCACCGATCAGTATTGGGCCCGCAGCCGGGTATTGGAATACTTGAACCAGGTCAGTGCCAGCTTGCCGGAGGGTGTAAGCCCGGTATTGGGGCCCGATGCTACCGGAGTCGGATGGATTTTTGAGTATGCCCTGATTGATCGAAGTGGTAACCAGGATCTCAGCCAACTGCGCGCCTTGCAGGATTGGTTTCTGAAATTTGAACTGCAAACGGTTGCCGGCGTCTCCGAAGTAGCAACTGTCGGGGGCATGGTCCGTCAATACCAGATAATTGTTGACCCCGACCGGCTTAGTGCCCTGAGTTTGACTTTGGCGCAGGTCAGAGACGCCGTTCGTGCAGGAAACCGGGAGGTCGGTGGCTCCGTGATTGAGATGGCTGAAAGTGAGTTTATGGTTAGGGCCACGGGCTATATACAGGGAATTCCAGAAATTGAACAAATACCGTTAAAGGTCAATGAACGCGGCACTCCTGTTTTACTCGGCGATGTTGCAGATATTCAGATTGGACCGCAGTTACGCAGAGGCGTGGCTGACCTTAACGGAGAAGGCGAAGTTGTTGGCGGCATCATCGTTATGCGCAATGGCGAAAACGCATTGGCAACCATCAATGCCGTTAAAAGCAAACTGGAAGAACTAAAGTCGGGCCTGCCTCCCGGTGTAGAAATAATCACTACCTATGACCGTTCTGAATTGATTAATAATGCGGTCGATAACCTTTACAGCAAACTTATCGAAGAGATTATTGTTGTTGGTTTGATATGCATGCTGTTCCTGTTTCATTTTCGTTCGGCCCTGGTTGCCATTGCCATTCTTCCATTGGGCATCATGGCAGCTCTGCTTATCATGAGAGCCCAGGGAATCAACGCTAATATCATGTCACTCGGGGGGATTGCCATTGCGATTGGAGCAATGGTGGATGGCGCCATAGTGATGATTGAGAACGTACACAAACACATGGAACAGGACCCTGAAACGGCCAAAAAAGATCCCTGGGCCTTGATAATAAAAGCCACATCTCAGGTGGGCCCTCCTTTGTTCTTTTCATTGCTGATTATTACTTTGAGTTTCCTGCCAATATTTACACTTGAAGCACAGGAGGGTCGTTTATTTTCGCCATTGGCGTTTACCAAAACCTGGGCCATGGCAGCCGCAGCATTATTTTCGATTACCTTTATTCCGGTGTTGATGGGCTATTTGATTCGCGGGAAGCTAATTCCTGAGCATAAAAATCCGCTTAACAAACTGCTACAGAATATCTATCGCCCGCTCATTCAGGGCATAACCAAAGTGCCTGCCCTGGTGGTATTGCTTGGTGTTCTGTTAACCCTTTCAGCCATGTGGCCTTTATCAAAACTGGGCACAGAATTTATACCGCCCCTGGATGAAGGCGACTGGATGTATATGCCGACAACAGATCCGGGTCTCCCGATTGGAGAGGCCGCACAATTACTTCAGCAAACCAGCCGCTTGATAAAGTCAGTGCCGGAGGTGGAAACCGTCTTCGGAAAAATTGGAAGAGCCGAAACAGCAACGGATCCAGCGCCCCTGACGATGATTGAAACCTTGATTCATTTTAAACCGGAGTCAGCATGGCGCGAAGGCATGACAATTGACTCTATTCGCCAGGAGATTCAGGAAAACGTTCAACTACCGGGCATTGCCAATGTCTGGGTGATGCCTATTAAAACCCGCATCGATATGCTGGCGACCGGAATAAAAACCCCGGTCGGGCTCAAAATCAGCGGACCAGATTTGGCTGAAATTCAGGATATTGGAGCGGAGGTTGAAGAACAGTTGGGAGACTTCCCCGGTTCTGCCAGTGTTTATGCCGAACGAGTCGCGGGCGGGCGTTATGTGGTGGTGGATATTGACCGCGCCTATGCTGCCCGTTTGGGCTTGAATATTGATGATGTGCAAATGATTGTGCAATCAGCCATTGGCGGGGTAAATGTCTCTGAAACGATAGAAGGACGTGAACGCTTCCCGATAAATTTACGTTACCCCGCTTATATTCGTGACTCCCTTGAAAACATCAGAGCTTTGCCTGTGATTGCGCCTGGTGGGGAACGTGTTGCTCTGGGGGATTTAGCGCGAATTGAGATCGAAGATGGCCCGCCCATGATCAAAAGTGAAAATGCCAGACCGGCAGGCTGGGTTTATATTGATATCCAGGACATCGATGTCGGGACCTATGTTGGATCTGCCAGAGAGTATCTAAATCAAAACCTGGATATTCCTGCAGGCTATAGCCTGGAGTGGTCGGGTCAATATGAGTATATGGAGCGAGCACTGGAACGTCTTCAACTTGTTGTGCCGCTAACGGTCGTAATCATTGCCTTATTGCTTTATTTTGCCTTCAGGCGCCTTAGTGATGTTTTGATAATATTGCTTACTCTGCCAGTTTCTGTCGCAGGGAGTTTGTGGTTTTTATGGTATCTGGATTATTCGCTGTCAGTCGCAGTAGCGGTTGGTATGATTGCTTTGGCAGGCGTTGCTGTAGAAATTGGTGTGATAATGCTGGTTTATTTGAATCAGTATCGTGATCAATTTTTGCAATCGACATCAGTTGCCGATTATTCTGGCTTGCGACAAGCTGTCATAAATGGTGCATCACAACGGCTACGACCCATTGTCATGACAGCTGCTGCTATTATTGCAGGACTGATTCCAATCATGTACGGCCACGGAACAGGCTCAGAAGTTATGCAGCGTATTGCTGCGCCAATGATAGGGGGTATGGTAACTACTTTATTACTGACCTTGTGTGTGATCCCTGCCATATATTTTCTCATGCAAAGTTGGCTGTGCAGGAAGAAGTTGCAAAATTAACGTTAAAAATTCATATGATGTAAAAGGCAGTTAAACTTATCTATCAACTGGAGATATAAAATGATCAAAAACTATAAATTAATAATTAGTGCCTGGGTTTTAATAGCGTCTGGTATTGTCTCTGCTCAAGAGCAGAATCTGGATGCTGAAGCTTTAGAGGTCCGTCAGTTTATCGAGAGACTCGCTACACATATGGAAGCAGGAGACCTCATGTCGGTTGGAGAAATGTACTCACCGGAACGCGGAGTTCATATCATTGAGGGCGCAGGGGTGAATCACGGCTGGGAAGAATACCGTGATGATCATTTGGAGCCGGAACTACAAGCTTTTCAAAATTTAGAATATCGCTATTTTGCGATTGAGCCTCAGGTCAGGGGCAACATTGCTTACGCCGCTTTTCGTTATGAGCTTAGTGCTGACACCGAGGATAGTCAGATTGATATCGAAGGACGAGGAACGATTATTCTTGAGAAAATTGAAGGTCAATGGAAAATTGTTCATATCCACACCTCGGGACGACCAAGATAATATCAGGATAGATTCAGGTTACTGGTAAGGTTTTTATTTTTGCATAACTGTGAAAATTCACAGTAAAATTGTAATGAGTATTTGCATTGCCAGAGGAAAAGGGCGTATATTAACCCCATGCGTAAGTTGCTATCTCTAAAATTTGCCTTGGTTATAATGCTTGTTTTTACAGGGCAATCTATTGCTATGCCATTTCTGGATTGCTGTGAGAGTAATGATGTCAGGGACTCCGAGACACACGAAATGAGTATGGCGGATATGGATAGTTCTCATGATTTGAATACTTCAGGCAAGCACCATTCAAGCATGGCAGGCCATAATGAGGATGCTTTTTGTAACCACCAGTGTGATGTTTGCCCAGGTACTATTCTTGTCACGGCACTTACCGCTTACTCCCCACAAATGATGCATAGTCCTCTAAACGTACTTTATGATTTCACCTTAGTTGCATCCACAACCGATAGCCCCTTCAGACCCCCCATTTTTGCCTAGCACAGGGTTATTGCGCCTGTAGCTTAGGTAAAATCTGATATTAATCAGCTATTAGCTAGTCTTCTTCGGCCTTATCGCCTATCTGGCAGTTCGCTTTAATCCGTGTTTAGCGTTTTATTGTGTCTTTGTTATTAATTAAATAATTTTTGAGAGGAAGCAGTTTCATGAAAAAGCAATATTATTGCGCGCCTCATCAGCCCTTAGTTTCTCGGCGTCGCTTTGTAACCGGAGCAGCTGCCGGAGGCGTCTTATTGAATCTAAACCCAGGTTCAATCTGGGCTCAAGAGGCGGAGCGTCAATCGCCAGTCACTCTGAGTGGGCGAGAGTTCGATCTGAATATCGGCTATCAGAATGTGAATTTTACTGGGCAGCAGACTATTGCTACCAGTATCAACGGCAGTGTGCCAGCGCCAACATTACGTTGGCGTGAAGGTGATGAAGTGACACTTCGAGTCAGAAACAATCTTGCTGTAGACAGCTCCATACACTGGCATGGAATTATTTTGCCTACAAATATGGATGGCGTTCCAGGGTTAAGCTTTGATGGTATCAGGCCTGGTGAAAGCTATGAATATCGTTTTTCCGTTAATCAAAGCGGTACCTTCTGGTACCACAGTCATTCTGGCTTTCAGGAACAAACAGGTATGTATGGCGCAATCGTTATTGATCCTCGAGATCCTGATCCGGTGTCTTATGACCGGGAATACACCGTGATGCTCTCCGACTGGAGTGATACTCCACCGGAAGAAATTTACGCCAACCTGAAAAAGATGAGCCATTACTACAATTTCAATGAACGTACTGTCGGTGACTTGATGCGGGATATTGAGGAAAAAGGGGTGGTCCAGACATGGAACGATAGGCGGATGTGGAATGTCATGCGCATGAGTTCCCGCGATATTGCCGATGTTACGGGTTATACCTATACATTTCTGATGAATGGGAATACCCCTGATGATAACTGGCGTGCACTGTTTGCTCGGGGAGAAAGAATCCGTCTGCGCTTCATCAATGCTTCAGCAATGACCATATTTGATGTGCGAATTCCTGGGTTAAGTATGAGAGTCGTAGCATCTGATGGACAGAATATTGAACCGGTAACAGTGGATGAATTCAGAATTGGTGTTGCAGAAACCTATGATGTGATTGTTGAGCCAAGTGATGATAGCGCCTACACACTTTTCGCACAGAGCATTGATCGTTCTGGCTATGCACGTGGCACCCTGACGCCGGATCTTGCGCTTAATGCTGATGTTCCGGCAATGGATCATCGACCTGAATTGACTATGCGAGATATGGGCATGGACATGTCTGGAATGTCGATGGGAGGCATGGATATGGGAGGCATGGATATGTCTGGAATGGAAATGGACCATGATATGTCCGATATGGAGATGGATCATGATATGTCTGATATGGAAATGAACCATGATATGTCCGATATGGAGATGGATCATGATATGTCCGATATGGAGATGGATCATGATATGTCCGATATGGAAATGGATCATGATATGACAGGCATGCAACAGACACGCATGGATATGAATATGGGCTCCAGCCTGGGGCTTGCTGGACATGGCAGTAATAGTCCTATCACACATCCGCGTTCGGAATCTGGCCCGCAAACTATTATGCAGGCAGAGGTGCCTATGAATGGCCTTGATGATCCGGGTATAGGTTTACGTGAGCATATGCAGCGCTATGGCCGTAGGGTGCTTAAATATTCAGATATAGTGAACTTATACCCTACATACGATGCCAGAGAACCTGAGCGGGAAATTCAAATTCATCTGACAGGCAACATGGATCGTTTCATGTGGTCAATGGATGGCATTAAATATGCGGATGCTCGTCCTCTGCACCTGAACCATAATGAGAGAGTTCGCATTACTTTGGTCAATGACACGATGATGGTGCATCCCATGCATCTTCACGGATTGTGGAGTGAGCTGGAGACTGGAGAGCCCGGCAGAATACCCCGTAAACATACGGTAATTGTGCAACCAGGGGCAAAAATCAGTTATCTGGTGACAGCAGATGCTCTTGGACGTTGGGCATATCACTGCCACTTGCTATATCACATGCCCGGGATGTTTCGTGAAGTTCACGTGAGTTGAGGAAAAAATTATGAATTTATTCAAAAATATTAAAACCATAATTAGCGTAATTGTTGCATTCATTGCAAACCCATTGTGGGCGGCTGAAATGATGGATGACCCATTACTGTTTAGCCTCATGACTGACCAACTGGAAGTTAATGATGCAGGAGATCATGCCTTAAGCTGGGAAGGAAAAGCCTGGTTAGGTAAAGATATCGACAAATTGTGGCTTAAATCAGAGGGAGAGGTCACTGATGATGAAACTGAAGAGTTGGAACTGCAAGCTCTATATGGAAGGGCAATTAGCAGCTTCTGGGATTTTCAGGTCGGCGTGCGTCACGATTTCAAACCAGCACCGGAGCAAACCTGGGGTGTGATTGGCTTTCAGGGACTGGCACCTTATTTATTCGAGACAGACGTAGCGTTGTTTGTAGGAGATTCCGGTGATACAGCGTTCAGATTTAGTGCCGAATATGAATTGATGTTTACGCAACGGTTGATCCTCACACCGGAAATTGAGAGTAACTTTTACGGGCAGGATATACCTGAACTCGAATTGGGTTCTGGGCTGTCAGATATTAAACTCGGTTTGCGATTGCGCTATGAAATCCGTCGTGAATTTGCACCTTATATAGGTGTTCAGTGGTCAAAAAAATATGGAAGTAGTGCTGACTATGTCAGAAGCAGTGGAGCGGATGTTAGTGATACCAAGGTTGTCGCTGGTTTACGTATGTGGTTTTAACAGAATTTATCATTTACCCCTTAAAATGTAATAGGAGATTGAAAATGAAAAATGTTAGCAATGAAAAAAATGAGAGTAATGCGAAAAATATTGTCTTAGCCATAGTGTGGGTATTAGTGCTGGGCGGCGCAATATTCATTTCAAATAACCTTTTAGCTCATGCAGCGTTACAACAAACTACGCCTGAAAATGGTGCAGTTATGCATCAAGCACCTGAAAATCTGAATTTGAATTTTTCAGAAGCAGTAAGACTATTGCAGGTGTCAGTGATAGACAGTGAAAGTCATACTATTGATATAAATTTTAGACCTACAGCTAACTTTGGAGAAGGTTTTTCTGTAGATATTCCGCCACTGAGTGCTGAAACTTATATTGTTAATTGGACAGCCATGGGGGAGGATAGCCATCGCATTGAAGGGGAGTTCTCATTTGTAGTCGACCCATCCGCTATGGAGAGTATAGGGAGCACCCAGGAAATGCCGAATCATGATAACGCCCACTAGAACTAAATACTGACATGGGCTGGGATATTAGTAGTCTGGTTGCAAAAGCGCTTACGTTGATGGCGATGGTCAGCATCGTTGGTGGATTTTTCTGTATGTACCTGGTTGTGAAATCTGGCAGCCAGGTACGCCTATATTTAATAAACTACATAAAGATAGGAGCATTAGTTGGTGTAATTGCTTCAAGCCTCTACTTTTTTATACAAGTAGGTGCATTCAGTCAGACTGGTTTGAAAGGAATGTTTGATCTGACCATGATAACTATTCTGGCCCAGTCGGGGCTTGGCTATGCGTCCTTAAACAGAGTAATTGCATTCACGCTGGTTTTGGCGCCTATAAGCTATAAAGCAAAGGGCTACCCCAAAACTGAGATTACTTATGGCTTTTTCTCGGTTTTTCTAATTGTCATTTCTGGTTTATTAATAGCTTATTCATTCTCGCAGATAGGCCACGTTGCTGAATTACAAATAGGTGCACGTTTCGCGATAGGGTTCCATGTATTAGCCATTTCTCTTTGGATAGGCTCTCTTTTCCCACTTTTTTACCTGTGTAAGGTAGAAGAAATAGCAAGGTTGCAAAAAATCATGCAACGATTTGGTGAATTAGCAATAGTTTTCGTAGCTGTGTTGATTCTAAGTGGATTGTATTTATTACTGCAATTACTGGAATCACCTATTGAGTTAATTAGTACACCTTACGGGATTACGCTGATATTAAAATTAGCCGGGGTTTCAGCATTACTTTTTCTGGGGGCACTAAATAAGATGCGGCTGGTACCGAATCTAAAAAACAATATTGGTGTAAGTAATCTAAAGAGAAGTATTCAATATGAAATATATGTAGCGTTCGTGGTTTTGATAATAACTGCCTACTTAACAACTTTGATTGGTATTTAGCTATGCAGGTTTAATAGATAACCTGTTATGAGAATAAATAATGAAACATCAGTTTTTTAAGGCCACTCGATTTATTCATGCCTGGGGCGGAATTACAATAGCTCTGTTGCTTCTGCTGAGTAGCATTACAGGGACTTTGTTGGTCTGGAAAAATGAATTTGTATTATTGAGTTTTCCCAATGTTGAAAGAAGCTTTACCGCAACACCAGAATTATTCGCTGGTCTTGCCAGTCGTGTGGAAGGCCATTTTGACAATAACGAAATTGCTCAGATTACTTTTCCTACTGAAGCCTTCCCGCTGGTTAAAGTTTCTCTTAGTGAAGCACGCTATGCCTATCTGGACCTTGACGGCAATATCCTTGATTTATGGGTGCAAAATGAACGTTGGGAAGAGTGGCTGTATGACCTGCACCATCGCTTATTGCTGGATGACCTGGGGTTAACGATTGTTGGCCTGGCAGCTTTAGCGATGAGCATTCTGGTGCTCGTTGGTTTGATTACTTTCTGGCCACTACGCCGTGGCTTGCGTCAGGGCTTTTGGCCAAAAGATATGTCACGGACAAGATTACTAGTAAGTCATCGAAATCTAGGTGTAATCGAAGCTTTACCTTTATTGATGACCTTGATAACAGCCGCTGTTTTAGCTTTTCCGGATCAGGCTGAATACTATCTATTGGAACCTTTTCGGGGTGAGGACTACAGCCTGGATTTTTCAGATAATGTTGATGATATTTCTGGCGGGAATAGTGGAGACTGGTTGCCGGCAATACAGCGAGCTATGGTAGCCTTTCCTGATGCCGAAGTCCGAAGTGCCGAAGTTCCAAACTCATTTTATTCATATCGAGTGATTGGCTTGCAACAAGCAGACGAATTGCATCCTGAAGGACTCAGTAAGATATATATTGATGCAACTGAAGGTTGGATGGATCTCAGGATAGATTCGCAAAACCAGCATATATCAGAACGGCTCTATTACACAGCCTACCCCTTGCATACAGGAAGATTCAATAATTTATTTTATAAAGTCTTTTTAACGCTTAGTGGTTTATTGGTCAGCATTTTAAGCTTGCTTGGAATTTTTAGTTTTATCAAAAAATATACAAGGAAAAATCGTGAAATTATTACGTCTTGATCACATTGTTACGAAAATACTCCTCACGATTACAGTGTTGCTATTGGTAGCTTGTGAGCATGAAGAACCCGTAACTGATACAGGCCGCTGGTATACGTCAATGCAGATGCAGCAAGGAAATAGTTTATTTCAGGAAAACTGTGCAATATGTCATGGGGCCAATGCTCAAGGTTTGGCAGATGATTGGCGGGTACGGGACAGTAATGGAAATCTGCCACCCCCACCTTTAAATGGGACGGCACACACATGGCATCATTCACTTGATCTCCTGGACCAGATAATTGCTGAAGGGGGAGTTTTGTATGAAGGAAATATGCCTGGTTTTTCTGGCCAACTAAGTAGGGAAGATCGACGTGCTGTCATTGCTTATTTTCAGAGCTTTTGGACAGATGAAATTTATAATGCATGGATGGAAATAAATAACCGATGATCGACTTATTAATAAAATCAATTCGAGTTATTTATGCAAACCTATGCTTTATGGAAAAAACTAAAGAGGTGGTTTATGTCTAATCACAAGCATATGGATCGACATACTGAGTACTCAAAGAATAGCTTGACGCTATGGGGCGCTGTCGCCATGGGAACAGGCGTCATGATAGGAGCCGGCATTTTTGCCTTGACCGGACAATTGGCCGAGTTAGCTGGGCCAATGTTTCCATTGGCGTTCCTGGTAGCCGCGGTTGTTTCTGGCTTTTCAGCCTACTCTTATGTCAGGATGGCTAACACCTGGCCCTCAGCTGGTGGTATTGCCATGTTTTTGGAGAAATCTTATGGCAAAGGTACCATGACGGCTGCTTGTGCACTGTTGATGTATTTCTCCATGGTGATCAATGAAAGCTTGGTGGCCAGAACATTCGCCACTTACACCTTGCAAGTTATTGATGTCGAGCGTAGTGACATCGCAATCCCGGTCCTTGGTGTGGGATTGCTGGTCTTTGCCTTCATCGTTAATGTGTTGGGGAACAAATTCATTCAGACGTTTTCCTTTATTATGGCTTTTCTGAAGATTGGGGGGCTAATTTTTCTCGCTGCTGGAGGCCTCTGGGTTGCCGGTGTGCAGTTTGAAGGAGTCTCCGAATCTGACCAGGGAATCGCTTTTTCAGGCTTTCTTGGAGCTGTCGCCCTCGGCATCTTGGCCTTCAAGGGATTTACCACTATCACCAACAGCGGCTCGGAGATTGTAAATCCCCACAAAAATGTGGGAAGAGCCATCGTTATTTCCCTGGTAATTTGCGTGCTGGTTTACCTTCTCGTTGCCGTTGCGGTTGCCGGCAATCTTACCGTGGAGGAAATCGTCCAGGCAAGGGACTATTCCCTGGCTCAGGCGGCTAGGCCGGCTTATGGCGAACTGGGCCTCCAGGTCACAGCGGGCTTTGCCATTGTCGCTACTGTATCAGGAGTCATAGCTAGCACTTTTGCCGTATCCAGAATGCTGGCTATGTTAACAGACATGAAGCTGGTTCCTCACAGTCATTTCGGTATGCCTGGCAGTATCCAGAAACACACCTTGGTTTATACGCTGGTTGTCGCCATGTTGCTTACGGTGTTTTTCGATCTTAGCAGGATTGCTTCCTTAGGAGCTATTTTTTATATCGTCATGGATATTGCGATTCACTGGGGAGTTCTTCGACACGTTCGGGAAGAGACAGGCGCAAACCCGGTAATTGTTATGACGGCAATAGTGCTGGATGTAATTGTGTTAGGGGCATTTATATGGATCAAAATTCAATCCGACATGGTAGTAATTTGGGCATCCATTATTGGTTTGACACTGGTTTTTACCGGAGAAAAGCTTTTCTTACATACCAGGGAGAGATCAGCATGAAAGTAATAAGGATCAGGCTTGACCTGTGAGCTGGACACAAGCGTAGCATGGGTGAAGTCCCAAGTTTAAAACCCAAGATTTGAAGCTCATAAAGAAGTTGGGTAGAAATATTAAGTCACAATGAGCCTGGATCGTTTGATAAAAAACTATCCAGGAAAGCAGGAGCAGAATTTGAGAGTCAATAACATAGCTAAGGCACTAGGTGTTTCTGGTGATACTGTACGTTATTACACACGAATTGGTTATATCCGTCCACATAAGAATGCCAACAATGGTTACAAGGAATACAGCAAAAAAGATGCAACGCGGTTGAAATTCATTCTAAGCGCCAGGCAACTGGGATTTTCTGTTACAGATATTGGGAATATAATCCAGGAGGCGGAAAAGGGGAAAGTGGCCTGTCCACTAGTCAGACAATTGATCGACCAAAGACTTCAGGAAACAGAAAAGCGGTTTTTAGAAACAGTTTACTGAAGAATTGCGTCCGATTTTGGTATGGGGTGAAACCTTTCTGCCCTGGGTGGATGCGGGGCTGACTCCCTGGATGTCTGCCATACTGGCAGCAGTTGCGGTGCTGGTTATCGCCTGTCCCTGTGCCCTGGGCTTGGCCACACCTACAGCTATTATGGTGGGATCGGGCATGGGGGCCGAACGGGGAGTGTTGATCCGTTCCGGTGAAGCTATACAGACTTTGAAAGACATCAAGATGGTGGTACTGGACAAGACCGGAACGATTACCGAAGGCAAACCTGCACTGACGGATGTGGTAGCGATACAAGATTTTGATGAAGAAGAAGTTCTGCTGGCGGCAGCATCGGTTGAAGCCGGTTCCGAGCATCCGCTTGGGCAAGCCATAGTTGGTGCTGCCAGGGAGCAGGGCCATGATGTGCCAAAGGTTGAGCAGTTCAAGGCCATCACAGCCCGCGGGGTCGAAGGTCGGGTCAAAGGGCGTCATGTGCATGTGGGCAGTCGTCGGTTGCTTGGTGAACTTGGCATTGAACTGGATGATCTGGGTGAGCAACTCACAGCCCTGGAAAACCAGGGCAAGACAGCCATGCTTGTGGCAATAGACGGTAAAGCTGCAGGTCTGGTAGCTGTAGCGGATACCATCAAGGTAGAGTCCAAAGACGCCATCGCCGCCATGCACGCAATAGGTATCAAAGTAGCCATGGTTACGGGTGATAACGAACGTACTGCCAAATATGTGGCGAACCTGGTGGGTATTGATACTGTTTTGGCGGGTGTATTGCCTGAAGGCAAGGTAGACGCTATCCGTGACTTGCAGAAAGAGTACGGCGATGCCGTAGCCATGGTTGGTGATGGTATTAATGATGCCCCGGCCTTGAAACAGGCTAACGTGGGAATCGCCATTGGTGCCGGAGCGGATGTGGCCATTGAGGCGGCCGATGTCACTCTGGTTCAGGGGCAACTCAGCAAGCTGGTTGAGGCGATTCGCCTGTCACGGGCCACATTCAAAAAAATTATTGAAAACCTGTTCTGGGCCTGGTTTTACAACCTGGCAGCAATTCCGATTGCAGCAGTAGGTTTACTGCATCCCATGATCGGGGTCATCGCCATGACAACCAGTTCACTGACCGTAATTGGAAATTCTATTTTATTAAAACGCACGAAACTAGAGAGTAAAACATGAAACTCAATGCAGGCACTGATCACACGAATCAGCAAGGAATTTGATCCTGATGTTCGCCAACAAATGATGTAGGAACATGGCCAGCATACAGAAAGCTAAGATGATGATGGGCGGTAGCAGAATGGGAATGAACGAAAATGAGGATATGTCATTCATGAGCATGGAAGAACGCATAGCCATGATGCAGAACCAGATGGGCATGATGAACATGATGATGAACAGGTGATGAGACATTATTCTCAAGACAGTAACGATCACAAATAAACAGTAATAAGTTTGAGAGATCAGATTCCCGTTTAGCTCAGGAAAATGTAACTTTATGACATTTAAAAATAGATTGATCGCAGTAAATGTGGGAATCAATACTCATCAGGAGCCGGTGGTTTACATGCACAAGGATTGTCATATCTGCCGTGCCGAGGGCTTTAGTGCCAACGCGCGTGTGCTCGTAAAAAGCGGCAGAAAAGAACTTATTGCAACATTGAATGTAGTGGAAAACGGCTTGCTGTCACCCGGTCATATCGGACTATCAAATATTGCCAAGGACAGGCTGGGTGTCAATAATGGTCAGCATATTCAGGTGGGGCATGCACCTGTGGTCAATTCTTTGAGTATCGTGAGAAAAAAAGTGTATGGCCATGCTCTCAATAACCTGGAGTTATCAAAGGTCATGGAGGATATCAGCGAACATAGATACCGTGATATTGAAATTGCCAGTTTCCTCAGTGTCTGTGCTGGCAGCAGACTTAATCTAGATGAAATCATTGGCCTGACGAGGGCGATGGTGGCATGTGGCAGACGCCTGACATGGTCTGAACACAAACAAGTCTTAGATAAACATTGTATTGGCGGCTTGCCTGGAAACCGCACTACACCTCTGGTGGTTTCAATCGTCAGTGCAGCAGGAATGCTTATCCCCAAGACCTCTTCCCGTGCCATTACTTCACCTGCGGGAACGGCCGATACGCTGGAAACCCTGTTTAATGTTGATTTTCAACTTGCTGAGATGAAAGAAATCGTCAGCAAGACAGGAGCCTGCATGATTTGGGGAGGCGCAGTAAATCTTAGTCCTGCTGATGATTTGATGATAAGGATTGAAAGGGAGCTGGATATTGATGGTGAGGGGCAGTTGATTGCGTCCGTGCTTTCCAAAAAAATCGCCGCGGGCTCTACCCACGTCATTATTGATATTCCTGTGGGTGATACGGCGAAAGTAAGAAGTACTGTTGAGGCGGATTATCTTGCCAGCCTGTTTTCACAGGTTGGAGCAGCCTGTGGCCTACAGGTGCGATGCTTGCTAACGGATGGCAGCAAACCGGTTGGTACCGGCATTGGGCCAGTTGAGGAGGCCAGGGATTTACTTGCCGTGCTCAAGGGTGAGGAGGGCGCGCCTGAAGATTTAAAAGAAAGAGCAATTGATTTAGCAGGTAACCTGTTTGATATGGCAGAACAGTTCGGGCTTTTCTCTGGGCAGAGAAAGGCTCGCAGTATCCTTGATAGTGGACAGGCATGGGAGCAATTTCAACGGATAGCTGAGGCTCAGGGTGGGCTCAAATCATTACCGGCAGCAAAATTCGAGGAAATACAGCAATCGCCAAGAACAGGCATAGTGCAATCTATTGATAACCGGCGGCTGGCTAGGCTGGCGAAACTGGCGGGCGCTCCTTTCGATATCACAGCAGGACTTCGATTGCATGCCAATGTTGGAACTCAACTCAGAAAAGGTGATCCGCTTTTTACTCTGTACAGTGACAGTCCTGGTGAAAGAGATTATGCCCTGCAGTTTTATCAGGACAATGAAGAAATCTTTAACATCCAGGAAAAGGGATAATTATTTTGTCTCAGCCACTCCCCATTATTTTTAATCCAGAATGTCATCCACTAGGTAATTTACTTTGCAAAGCTCTTGACGCTGAACCCGGCAATCTGGAGGAACACCTCTTTCCAGATGGAGAATCATATTTAAGAATAAAAACTGATGTAACTGACCGTCTTTGCCTGATTTTGATGGATCTTTCTCACCCGAACAGAAAATTCTTGCCACTGAGTTTCTTATGTCAGACATTGCGTGAATTTGAAGTCGGGAAAATTGGATTAATTGCACCTTACCTGAGTTATATGCGTCAGGACCGACGATTTCACGCAGGAGAGGCGCTTACCTCCAAAATTTTCGCCAAGTTTATTTCTGATCAGGTGGATTGGCTGGTGACCGTGGATCCACATCTACATCGATATCATTCCCTGGACGAAGTATATACCGTGCCATCGAGGGTAGTGCAGGGTGCACCTGTACTGGCTGAATGGCTTACTACAGAAGAAAAGTTGTTGCTTGTTGGGCCAGATGCCGAGAGCGAACAATGGGTCTCCCGCATTGCAGCCCAAAGTGGCCATCCTTTTGTAGTCGGAGAAAAACAACGGTATGGAGATCGTAAGGTGGCAATCACATTACCCGATTTGAAAGAGATTAATTTTAGTACAGCTGTAATTATTGATGATGTGATTTCCAGTGGTCATACGGTACTTGAATGCGTGAAAGCACTCAAAGAGAGGGGCGTAGAAGAAATAAACTGTGCCTGTGTACACGGTATTTTTGCAGATGAAATTGACAAGGTGCTGCTGGATAGCGGCATAAAGCAACTGGTGACAACAAATACTATCGTTCACTGCTCCAATGCGTTGGATGTTTCTGCGCTTTTATTGCCTGCAATTGAGGAAATGATCCAAGCTAAAGTAGGAGAAAAAATATGAAAATTCATTTCCTTGGTGGGGCGGAAACCGTTACCGGTTCCAAATATCTGGTTAAGACTCAATCAACAACTGTATTGATCGATTGCGGATTATTTCAGGGGTATAAATGGTTGAGAGATCGAAATTGGGATGATCCTTTGTTTGATGTGGGGACCTTGGATGCTGTGATTTTGACACATGCACACCTGGATCATTCTGGATACATTCCGGTTTTGTATAAAAAAGGGTATCGGAATCCTGTTTATACACATCATGCAACAAAGGATTTATGTAACATCCTGCTTCCGGATAGCGGTCACATACAAGAGGAAGACGCAAAATATATTTCCAAACATAAAATAGGCAAACGAAAAGATCCCCAGCCGTTATATACCCGCTTGGAAGCCGTTGAGAGTCTCCGGATATTTCAGCCCGTCGATTTTGAAAAATCATTTTCCGTAGGGGATATTAAGATATTTTTGCAAAGTGCCGGACATATTCTTGGCGCGGCAAGCATTATTATTGAAGCAGGAGGTAAACGAATCGGCTTCTCCGGTGATGTTGGACGCCCCGATGATATTTTTATGCGTCCGCCTGCCCTCTTACCTGAGCTTGATTTGCTCATGCTTGAATCTACCTATGGAAACCGAAGTCATGGTCATCTGGATCCTTTTCAGCAATTGGCTGAAATTGTCAATGAAACGGCTGAAAAAGGAGGGGTAATCTTAATCCCCAGTTTTGCAGTGGGACGTGCACAGACAATCATGCATATCCTTGCAACACTTAAGGAGCAAGACAAAATACATGATTTACCTGTATTTCTGGATAGCCCTATGGCTATTAATGTGTCGGATATTTACTGTAAGTATGCTGATCAGCACCGTTTAAGTAATCATCAATGCCACAAGATGTGTGGTGAGACAAGTTATACGCAAACCGTAGACGAATCAAAAGCTCTGGCCGAGCTGAATTACCCCCATATCATTATTGCAGGTAGCGGTATGGCAACCGGTGGCAGAATATTGCACCACATGAAGCGGTTATTGGGGAATCATAAAACAACGCTTTTATTCACTGGCTATCAGGCTGCCGGAACCAGAGGAGCAAAAATGCTTGAAGGAGGTAGCTCGGTAAGAATACATGGCCAGGATATTCCTTGCCGGGCTCGTGTTGAAATACTGCATGGATTGTCAGGTCACGGGGACTTTATAGATATAGAAGCATGGCTGAACGAATCGCCTCTGTCAGCAAAAACAGCCATTCGATTGGTGCATGGTGATCCGGAAGCATTGCAGGGAATGAAAGAATACTTGAGACAGAAAACAAGTTTTGACATAGAGGTAGCCAGATACAGAGGCGTACTAACTATCTAAATATTGTAATTTTACTTTGAAACAAGGCTACACAGAAATAGGGATATGGTAACTACGCGGCAACTATGTCCACGGTGTTGAGGAGTGCTTCCGGAAGAGAAACAGTCAGTGAGCTGAGCGTGAGATCGCGGGAAGTGAAAAATGATGGTGATCAGTTATTGGAGAATGTTGACAGTCTCGCTGATGTTAAGAGCACTGGGTTCCTTAGCCATACTCCCATCGCTGATAAGGATACTCAATGGCTGTATCTTCTTGCACTTAAACGGGTAAAGCAAATTTCCCCTGCAGACAAAAGCTCACCGTTTATGGGCAGTGAATTTATCTATGCAGGAGGTAGCTGATGGAAATTGAGACTCTAATGGCCGAGCCTAAAAGCAGGGACAAACTACCAGGTGTTTTGTGCCTGAATCCAGGCAGCTCTTCATTGAAGTGGGCATTCTATTGCTCAACTACACAAAAAAAAGTTCTCAAGACAGGGACAGTAAGCTTGGAAAGGCTTTCTAAGGAGCTTCTGGTTATTTTAAAAAAGTATGAAGTTTCCTTGGTGGTTATTCGCTTTGTCCATGGTGGTACTGATTTCTATGAGCCCGTGGAAGTGACAAGTAAGGTATATGGCGAACTGTGCAGTATAAAATCGTTTGCGCCTCTTCATATCAATACAAGCCTTCTATGTAGTGAATTAGTCACAAATAATCTTAAAAGAGTCAAACAGGTAGCAGTTTTTGATACCGAAATATTTAAAGAATTGCCAGAAGCTGCCCAATTGTACGGTCTGCCGGAATCTTTACGGGATAAATACGGCATCCGCCGTTTTGGTTTTCATGGGTTTGCTCATGCGGGTATGTTAGAAGTATATCAGGAGCTGACTGACTCTGCCCCTCATAAAGAGCAACGTATTGTGACTATTCAATTAGGCAGTGGATGTTCCATGGCCGCATTTCTTAATGGAAATCCTGTTGAATGCAGCATGGGCTTCACGCCTAATGATGGCTTGCTGATGAGTACTAGAAGTGGAGAGGTTGATGCTGGCCTTGTTACATGGATACAACGGCAAGAGGGCTGGACGCCAGATGAGACCGACATATACTTGAATGAAAAGTCGGGTTGGGCTGGCATGTCTGGAGAGGGTTCGGACTTCTCAGTTATCCTCAGAAGTCAAAAATTATCCTCGGAAAGAGCAGTAAGATTGTTTATTCACCGTGTACGAAAAAATTTAGGAAGTTTTTTTGCTGTTTTGGGTGGGCTGGATGCAGTTCTTCTTAGTGGAGGGATTGCGGAAAATGCCACGCATTTTTGCCATGGTTTGTTATGTGATCTTGAACACTTGGGTGTTAAGCTTAGGCCTGCGGAGAATCTCTCTAAAGCAGCAAAACTTACTGAAAAAATTATGCCACTATCCTTGCCGCAATCCAAGGTTGAAGTATGTGTAATTCAGAATAATGAGTTTAATATAATGTTAAAAACCGTGGATCAATGGATTAACAGATAAAGTATCAATAATCTCTTGCCTATGCGCAACACATATGATTTAGACTTGAAAACATAAAAAAATATTAAATTAGGAGTCAACTATGAGATATTACCAACCTAATGATGAGGAACTATTAAGTGATCAGACTAATGAAAATGAAGATATTCATAAACACTTAATTGAACCCTGTAAAAATATTTTGCTGAAGGTTTTTGATGGCTATAAAGGTCATGTATCCATCAAGCTGTGGAATAACGAGATAATTGTTGGTGCGGAGGATGCAAGTTCATCCTTAGTCATTAAAACTCCTCGTATTCTGGTGGATATAATGTCAAAAAACAGTTTCATTAAGCTGGCGGAAGCGCATTTGAGAAATGAACTTTCAGCAGAGGGTGATATTGAAAGAATATTTGATTTACTGGATTTTCTACAGGAGCGGAAATTCAGTTTATCGGAAAAAGCTCAATTGTTTCGAATGCTGTTGAAAGTAAAAAGATGCGTCATTACTGGGGAAAATCCAGTTGGGAAAAACCTTTCAAGGCGTATAAATTCCCGAAGCAGTATTTCTCATCATTATGATGTGCACAATGACTTTTACAGTTTGTTTCTGGACACAGAAATGGTCTATTCCTGTGCCTATTTTGAAAACTATGAAGAAAAGAAACAGAGCCTGGATAAAGCTCAACAGGATAAACTGGAGTATATTTGCAAAAAACTAAGGCTCAAAAAGGGCGAAAAGTTATTGGATATTGGTTGTGGCTGGGGCGGCCTGGCCTTTTGGGCGGCTCGCCACTATGGCGTACAGGTTCATGGGGTTACTCTTAGTCAGGAGCAGTTGGATTACGCCACTCAACGAGCAAAAAAGCTAAATCTAGATCAACTAACAACGTTTGAACTGAAAGATTACAGGGAACTAGATGAGGACGAATACGACAAAATCGTTAGCGTCGGGATGTTTGAGCATATTGGTATTGCAAATTTCTCAAACTATTTTGCAACGGTTTCTAGATTATTAAAAAACGGCGGTTTATTCCTAAATCACGGAATTACCAATGATACCGGTTGGCGAGATACGCCCAGTACCCGTTTTATTAACACCTACATCTTTCCAGATGGTGAACTTGCCCGTGTTAGTGACGTCACGGCTGCCATGGAAAATCAATCCCTGGAAATACTGGATGTGGAAGCGTTGAGGCCTCATTATGCTTTGACTTTGCGGCATTGGATAAGCAACCTGGAAAGAAATAAGAAGAAGGCGATAGCCATCGCCGGTGAGCGCATTTATCGTTTATGGCAGCTCTATATGGCAGGCTCTGCTCATAACTTTACCAAGGGAAGTACTGGTCTTTATCAGATTCTGGCCAGTAAAAATAGACAACCCTGGCCTTTACCGTTAAGGCGGGAAGATCTTTACCATTAAACCATCTAGTTATATTGATGATCCAATTGAATGCACAAAATTATTCACAGGATGAGCTGGATGCTTTGGATATCTGGTGGCGTGCGGCGAATTATCTCTCGGTAGGGCAAATCTATCTGCTTGACAACCCATTGTTAAAGGAACCGCTTTTACTTGATCATGTCAAGCCTCGTCTACTGGGGCACTGGGGCACAACTCCTGGTTTGAATTTTATCTACGTTCATCTCAACAGGGTTATAAAGAAATATCATCTCAATATGATTTATCTGGCAGGGCCAGGGCATGGAGGGCCGGCGATGTTGGCCAATGCCTGGCTGGAAGGGACTTACAGTGAGTATTATCCAAGCATTAGCCAGGATGAAGAGGGAATGAGAAAGCTCTTCAGACAATTTTCATTTCCCGGAGGAGTGCCCAGTCATGTTGCCCCTGAAACACCAGGCTCCATCCATGAAGGTGGTGAACTGGGTTATTCGTTATCCCACGCCTTTGGTGCGGTTTTCGATAATCCAGACTTGATAGCCGCGTGTATCATTGGCGATGGTGAGGCAGAAACGGGGCCACTTGCAGCAGCTTGGCATTCCAACAAGTTTTTGAATCCGATATCTGATGGCGTGGTACTGCCGATATTGCACTTAAACGGTTATAAGATTGCCAATCCCACCATCTTGTCACGAATAGGCAGGCAAGAGCTGGAAAGTCTGTTGTACGGCTATGGATACCAGCCTTTTTTTGTAGAAGGCGAAGATCCTGCATTAATGCATGAAAATATGGCGTCCTCCATGGATAAGGTTATTAAGGTGATTCATGATATTAAGGCACAGGCAAAGGCAAAGGCTGGCAGCGGAATAGATAGACCATGCTGGCCCATGATCGTCCTACGAAGTCCTAAAGGTTGGACCGGTCCTAAAGAAATTGATGGCAAAAAAATGGAAGGCAGTTGGCGCTCACATCAAGTACCCCTGACTGATTTTACTAATCACGAAGAACGTCTTGATGCTTTAAGTAAGTGGTTAATGAGTTATCAGCCTGAGGAGCTCTTTGAAAGTAACGGTACACCTGTTGCAGCATTAAAAAAACTTGCCCCTGTTGGACATCAACGTATGAGTGACAACCCTCATGCTAATGGCGGTCAGTTACTGGAAGAGTTGCAATTGCCGGACAAGAAACTCTTTGCTGTCTCGGTCGAAAAACCAGGTGCCGTTATGCATGAAGCAACTCGGGCACTAGGCAGATATCTGGCTGAGGTCATGATATTAAATCATGAGAGCCAGAATTTTCGTGTTTTTGGACCGGATGAGACAGCGTCTAATCGGCTGACTGCCCTGTTTGATGTAACTGAGCGAACCTGGCTAGGAGAGATATCCACAGAGGATGAACATCTTGCAGCTGATGGCAGGGTAATGGAGATTCTCAGTGAACATACCTGTCAGGGCTGGCTGGAAGGTTATCTTCTCACAGGAAGACATGGATTTTTTTCATGTTATGAAGCATTCATTCATCTGGTGGGTTCCATGTTTAACCAACATGCCAAATGGCTCAAGGTTACCAGTAAAGAAATCCCATGGCGCAAACCTATCGCTTCGTTGAATTACCTGTTGACCTCTCATGTCTGGCGGCAGGACCATAACGGTTTTTCTCATCAGGACCCCGGATTCATCGATCATGTCGTTAACAAGAAGGCGGATATTATTCGAGTTTATTTACCCCCCGATGCGAATACTCTTCTTTGCGTCGCGGAACAATGCCTAGCTTCAAAAAATAAAGTAAATGTTATTGTGGCAGGGAAGCAGCTGCAATGGCAATACCTGGATATGGACAGTGCGATGGCACATTGTAAAAAAGGGATCGGGATATGGCAGTGGGCAGGTAATGAAAAGAAGAAAAAGCCAAATGTTATTCTTGCTTGTGCAGGTGACGTGCCGACTCAGGAGGTACTTGCAGCGTCCTCCATCTTACAACTGTATGAGCCCGATCTAAGCATCAGGGTCGTCAATATCGTGGATCTCATGACACTACAGCCACAAAGTGAACACCCTCATGGTCTACCAGATAGTGTATTTGACAATATATTTCCCGGGCGTACACCGGTTATTTTTGCTTTTCACGGCTATCCTTGGTTGATTCATCGCTTGACCTATAAACGGTTCTGCCACTCCCACATGCATGTCAGAGGATATAAAGAAGAAGGTACGACTACGACACCCTTCGATATGCTAGTCAGGAATGACATGGATCGATTTCATCTGGTCATTGACGTAGTAGAGAGGGTTAAAAGTTTGGAACAGTCTGCGGACTATGTTAAGGAAATGATGATACAGAAACTTAGTGAACATCGAGAATACATTAAGGCAAACGGGAAAGATTTGGCAGCAATTATCAGTTGGCAGGGGCCCGTATGAATTTGGATATTTTATAAATTTGCTGTGAGTTAGTTAAGACAAACTGTAATTATCAGGAGTATAAACGTTTAAAAAATGTTAGGAAACTGGCAATAGGAGAATTCTATGAATGAAGAAATTACACATTCCGGAACGTGGGCTCTGGCAGTGATTATGATCGTGTTTTTGTCCTGGTTACTATACCGCTTTTTGGCCCCTAAAAGCTGGCGGGAATGGGCAAGTGCAGGCGTCATACAGGCATTTATTATTGCTTTATATGCTGAGATGTATGGTTTTCCGCTTACTATATATTTACTTTCCCGGTTTTTTGGCCTTGATCGTGGAGGTCTCAATGCCAGCCTCTGGTCGTCTCTGCTTGGTATGGGTGAAACGGGAATGATCATATCGATGATTCTTGGTTATGGTTTACTTTTTGTTGGAATTGGTATTTTCTTTCAGGGTTGGCGGCAATTGCATAAAGCGCGTCAGGAGAATCGACTGGTGACGGATGGCCTGTATAGTCTGGTAAGACATCCGCAATATACTGGGCTATTTATCGGAATATTTGGGGAGGGGGTTGTCCATTGGCCTACTCTGTTTTCTGTGGGGCTTTTCCCGGTTATTGTCTTTGCTTATGTCATGCTAGCCCGAAGTGAAGAAAAACGGGTGCTGAAAGAATTTGGTGATGAATATCGTGCTTATATGGAACGGGTGCCTATGTTCATCCCACGTAAAACACAGTTGAGGCAGTTTATAAAAAGTGCCAGTTTTGATTCAGGCAGTAATTAAAAAATCAGATTATCAACAATAAGTTAATTGAGGAACCTAAAAATGGGCAATCATTCGTTAAAAATGCTTATAGGGTGTTTGGTGCCATTAGCATTGATTTTCATCCTGCCGGTATTTGGAGTAGGACAAGGAGTTACACTATTTATTTTTATTATTCTCATGTTTGGTTGTCACTTGATGATGATGAGTGGGCATGGACACAATGAAGATAATGAGGAGAGTAATCATGAACCGCATTGATGTAAAGCGCTTTGGTCTAGCCACTGGATCAACTCTTGCGTTCTTGTATCTGGGTTGCATGTTTGTGATGGCTACAACCGATACGGATACAACTATATTATTCTTTAATAGCCTGTTACACGGTATTGATGTCCGCAGTATTTTACGAACGGATATGCCCTTGTGGGAAGCCTTGATGGGTATCGTAGAAATTTTTGCATTAGGCTGGCTGGCAGGAGCGGCAATGGCAGCAATCTATAATATTTCAGCCAAAAAGTGATTTTCCTATTTAAAAGAGGTACATACGAAGCTATGATTTTTAAAACTGCAATGGGTAAAAATGGCGCTAAGAAAATAGTAATACATTGTTTTTTTTCATAAGACACATTTTTGTTTAATACTTTAACGGAGGTAATTGTGCATACAACTTTATTAAAAATTTCTGGAATGGGTTGTAATGGATGTTCCAGTAAAGTTACTCTGGCTTTGAACCGTATATCTGGAGTCAGTAATGTAAAAGTTTCGCTTTCTGATGCTGAAGCCACTGTGCAATACGATGAGAGTATGACATCGATTGGGCAACTTAAGGTGGCAGTGGAGGAGATTGGCTATAGTGTAGATGCTGTTTATGCTGAGCAGGAATAATCAAAAATTGCGTTGACATATCTGATTTAGTTAAAGTTGACGAGTTTACCTTTTCCCTGAAATAGGGATTATTGGCTCAAAAAAGGGTTGGAATTGGAAAAAAAACAGCAATTTTCAGTCTGGTACATCCTTATCGCTATTCTGGTATTTTTATCCTTCCAGAATTTATATGGAGGTCATACCGAAACACTTGCCTACAGCGATTTCAAGCTATTGTTATCCTCTGGCAACCTAGAGGACCTGGTTATCAGCGACACTGATATCCGGGGTACCGTATTGACAAGTAATCTGGGTGATGTATTGACTAGAGAGAAGGTGAATCAGCTTCAACAAACTGGAGATGGTCGACATGCCTTTGTCACCCTGAGAGTCGATGATGACAACCTGATCGAAGTGCTGGAAGATTCAGGCGTGACGTTTACAGGAAGACGAGAAAATCTTTGGTTGGGTTCTGTTATTTCCATGCTAGTCTGGTTTGGGCTTTTTTTCGGCATCTACATGTTTGCCATGCGCCGCATGAATATGTCCGGTGGCATGATGTCCGTGGGAAAAAGCAAGGCCAAGGTCTATGTGGAAAAAGATACTCAAGTCACGTTTGGTGATGTAGCCGGGGTTGATGAAGCCAAGGAAGAGTTGCAGGAAGTCGTTCAGTTTCTCAAGGAGCCCCAACAATACAGCCGGCTTGGCGCGCATATTCCTAAAGGCATATTACTAGTGGGTCCACCCGGAACGGGTAAGACATTGTTTGCCAAGGCTGTAGCCGGTGAGGCGAAAGTGCCCTTTTTTTCCATCAGTGGGTCGGAATTCGTGGAAATGTTTGTGGGTGTGGGAGCGGCCCGTGTCCGAGACCTGTTTGAGCAAGCAAGGAAACAGGCGCCTGCGATTGTTTTTATCGATGAACTTGATGCATTGGGTCGGGCCAGGGGAATCCAGGGAATGGGTGGAGGCCATGATGAAAAAGAACAGACCTTGAATCAATTACTGGTAGAAATGGATGGTTTCGATTCCAGTCAGGGTTTGGTCCTGCTGGCAGCTACCAATCGCCCGGAAATCCTGGATCCGGCATTGTTGCGTGCCGGCAGGTTTGACCGCCAAGTGTTGGTAGATCGACCAGATAAGGTGGGTCGTGTCGCCATTCTCCAGGTGCATAGTAAAAATGTTACTTTGTCTGCTAATGCGGACCTGGAAGCGATCGCGGCACTGACTCCTGGCTTCACGGGGGCGGACCTGGCCAACCTTATCAATGAAGCCGCCCTGCTCGCGACCCGCCGTAAGGCAGATGAAGTCACCATGGATGATTTCACTATGGCCATCGAACGGATTGTAGCTGGATTGGAAAAAAGAAATCGTCTGCTCAACCCCAAAGAACGTGAAGTCGTGGCATTTCATGAGATGGGCCACGCTCTGATCGCTATGTCCCTGCCCGGCATGGATGCGGTGCACAAGATATCCATCATTCCCAGGGGAATTGGTTCGCTGGGCTACACCATTCAGAGGCCCACAGAGGACCGCTTCCTAATGACCTACGAAGAACTGATGAACAAGATGATGGTATTGCTGGGTGGTCGAGCATCGGAACACCTGGTTTTCAACCATTTGTCAACTGGTGCCTCAGATGACCTTGTCAAGGCAACTGATATCGCCCGTAGCATGGTGACTCGCTATGGAATGGACGAGTCACTGGGGCACGTTGTGTACCAAGATGAAAGTAATTCATTTCTGGATAATCATGGCGATCCTTTGAGACATCATGAAATCAGCAATGAGACAGCGGAAAAAATCGATCATGCTGTGCGTGAACTGGTCCAAAATGCTTTTGATAAAGCCAGAAGTATACTTGAGAAACAGCGAAGTATTTTGAATGAAGGGGCAGGGCTCTTGCTGGAAAAAGAAACCTTGACTGCAGCGGAACTGAAACCCCTGCAAAAGGCTTTATCCATAGCCGCTTTCGATTCATGAGAATACGAAATGACACTTAGTAATTCTTTTTTCTCTTTATCTTATCCCTATTGAGTCGTGAGCAAATCAACATTGGAAAATACCTAATTTCACTTGGTGCTTTGGTGCTCATAAGAGCAAGTTATAAAAAGCACAGCATTGTTCACGGATCATTGCCTTTTTGCCATGGCAGGAAGGGACAAGATATGCCTCCAAATTAGATGAGGTTGAATATAAACCGGGATTTTCTGTCAATGCTCCTGAAAGGACCGGCTCATGCGTGACATCATCCTTTGTCTGTCCTAGATTGGGTCATAGCAGAAGGCGGGATTTCTCTAGGGATTATGCCAGGTTTTTCCGCGTAGTTGTATGAGGAGGAGCGGTGTCTGGTTATCGAATATTTTCAGAGTTTCTGGGATGAAGAAATTTATGCAAAGTGGGAAATTATTAACAGTCAGCTCAATTAGCAGGCAATAAAAGAGCCATGCTGCATTGTTGACTCCCGATGTGAAGCTGTTTAATTTGTAAAACAGGTGTCTTATCAAAACTGAAAATGTTAACCAGTGCTTTTCTGCTTTGCCAGGAAAAGGACTGGATTCCGGTAGTGTTAGAATTTTCACAGAGGGGGACCAACTCTACGATGAAATGTGTCGTGCCATTGAGCAGGCCAAAACAGAAATCTTGCTGGAAAGTTATATTTTTGCATTGGACCAGGTCGGAGAACAATTCTTTACAGTCTTGAATAAAAAAGCTGTTCAGGGGCTTGAAATTAAACTCCACCTGGATGCCGTAGGCTCGAGTTCCCACCGAAGTGGCAGACTCTTGAAAAAGAAGCTTCATTCATCCATCACCCTGAAATGGTTCCATCAATGGAGTTGGCGCAGACCGTGGCAGTTCAATGTACGTAATCACAGAAAATTGCTCATCATAGACCGCAGATATGTGTTTCTTGGCGGCTTCAATATTCATCGACAATCCTCACGGAAGTATTATGGAGAAAAGCGCTGGCGCGATACGCACATGGTGATTCAATCCGAGGCGGCAGAAAATGCAGCTAGATATTTTGATGATCTTTGGTTCAAAAGACGCCAGCGATTTGATGACACGGTCAGAGACATCGGCTTTTTACCGAACTTGTCCAGGCGTTGCCGCTATCTTCTTCGCTGCCAATTATCCCAACTTATCAATAATGCAAAAAGCAGTATCCAAGTCACTACGCCGTATTTTGTGCCGGATGAATTTCTGATCAAAGATTTGATCAAGTCATCTTGTCGAGGTGTAAAAGTAAGTTTGCTTGTGCCATACAGAGGAGATCACCCTTTAGTAAATGCCCTGGCCTGGCGTTACTATTCAAGGTTAAGTCAATCGAACATTAAAGTATTTGCATATTTACCTAGAATGCTGCATGCAAAAACCATAGTGGTGGATTCAAGGATTGTGGTGATCGGTTCTGCAAATATCGATTATCGCAGTTTTTTTGTAAATCATGAGCTGGTGTGCCTGTTTGTATCTGAGTTAGTTGCTGAAGAGCTGTCTGATCAATTCAAGCTGGATTGTGAAGTGGCTGAACCCGTAACTCCTGAAAGCAGTCACCCTGTGCGCTTCTGGTGGCTACGAAGGCCTATGGCAGAACTGTTAAAACACTTAGTGTAGTTAAACTAATATTTTTATATTCTTTGAGATATCGTATTTCGACTTACTGAATTTGTTAGAACATTCGGAATGCTTGGTAATTTTCAGGGCATAACTAAACGATGGGAATACTCTAGCTCATCCTCGTACTTTTAATAGCGACACGTATATGTGGGGCATAGCCGACAAGCTCATTCAACCCTTACCAGCTGTATCGATTTTCGCAGGGGTGGCATTGGAGCTGGTGATTGTGTCTCAGTATAGTTAGATCAAATCGTTGGATATTGGTGCCAACCATCACTTTATGACCCTGTCTGATCTGAATATATTTTTCCTTTTGCTGCTGGGTGGAGATGAGATGCGTCCAAGTGAACTGACGGATTCAGGTGTTACATCTGCATTCATCGCTGTCAATGCAATGGTTCTTCCTTTTACAGATTGACTTGTACTGGCCTGGTTCTAACTACCAGATGGTATCGAATTTTTGTATATGGTATTACAGTTTGTCGGATTTTTGGTGATGCGTTAGCATTCTCGGTAAAATTAGCACGCCTCAATTAGCCTGATTAGTAGTAAAACTGGGTATATAGTAAATAGCATTCGGTTTTCTGCTTGTCTCTGGTGTAATATTTACCATATTGGCTGAATTGCTGGGATTGTATTTCATACTTGGCGCCTTCGCAGAAGGCTGTTTTTTGGTCGGGATACCGTCAGTTTGGAAGTCTACGATGATTTGAAAAATTAGGTATCTGCCATTACTCTAGAAATCCTGGTCTCCATATTTTTCCTCTATCGGACTTGAATTAAATCTCAGAGTAACCCCTCTTTTTTAGGGTATCCTCACTACTATAGAATTTCTGGATAAACTGATTGGAACTGCGGTGCCAGTCATGATGTTTGGAATAGCCTAATGAGATCCATGGGCGATCGGAATTGCCATGAATGTTGGGATAGCTTTAAGAGCGGGTTTGTCTAATGATAATTTCGTTAATTCGCTAATCGTTGAATTTTTTTCAGCCATTGTAATTGTGGCAGTAGTAACTACTTTGGTTACTCCCATTGGTTTACTTTTTATCTTGTCAAATTGGAAAAAATAAATAGGCTGATAAATGATTAAAGATCTCATTCAATCCTATTTATCGGTTGCGGTAACTGGCTGGGGGCGGTTTTTATTGTAAAATAGCAGATAAATTGACTTATGCTCATGTCATAACTTTATGATTATCAATTTCAAGGACCTCCAACATGAACTTAAAAGGACTAGATTAAAACCTTTATCATGGATTCACGGAGGATAAAAGGCATATATGAGATGGTTTACGTTGGGTATATTGTAATGTAATTCCCGCATGACTACCTGAGGGTGATACGATGATTCTGGTTATATTGTTTCCATTTACGCTGGTCTTGACTGTGACTGTACATTACTTTTTTCTAACTCGATTGAAGTCAATTCTTGATACGGGCTGGATCCAGTCTGTACAGTTAATCACCATCATATGCGGTTTATTTGTAGCACATGTTGTTGAAGTGTTTATATATTCCATTGTCTATTATTTTTCATATTTGATACCAGGGTTTGGCAGTATACCAGAAATTAATTTCGATGAATGGATCAATACTTTATATTTTTCATTCGTGGCCTACAGTTCACTTGGGGCAGGAGATTTAATGGCTTCTGGTTGGTTGAAGATTCTATATGGTTTGGAAGCCATTAATGGTTTAGTACTGATAACATGGTCTGCATCCTTTTCCTTGCTGGCTATGAATCGAATGAAATTTTGCAAACCTTGTTCAGATATTGATTCACTCGATTGAAGATTTCTGAAATGACTTTTTGTTCATTGAAACGAGTTTGATAGCAGCAATGATCATGATGATCCCTATCCATTGATTTAACGAGAGTACTTCTGTAAAGAATATTCTCCCTAGCGCCAGGCCAATCATCGGGGTCAGAAAGCTGTAAATATTGAGACGATAAAGTGGAGCTTTATCCATTAACCAGTACCAGATGACGAAAGGAACGGCGGTACCTGGCAATGCAAGTGAAATGACTATCCATACGTAATGCCAGTCAATGGCTAGTGGAGCTTGCCGGTTTAGTGCGAATATTCCAAGTGGAATAGAACCAATCAGTAGTTGAAAACCCATGGCATAGAGGATATCAATTTCAGCAGCCATTTTTTTTAACAGAATATTGCTAATGGCAATGCCGGTGGCTGCCGCTATTATATAGGTAATGCCGGATATTAACTGCCGTTCCCAGAAAAACAAGCTTTGAACGCTGATTATGGAAATCCCTAGAAAACCAAGAAAAGTGCCAAAAATAGCAAGCCTGTCCATGTGTTCTTTGAGTATGAACCATCCAAGCACACCTGCAATAAGCGGTTGTGTGCTGTTGATAACAGTTGCCAACCCTGGCGAAATCAGGTCGCTGGCATAAAACATGCCCCAGAAGCCAACGCTGGTAGCTGTTAATCCAACACCAACGATGAAGGTCCAGTGTTTCATTTTTCTGGGCAAAGGGCGTTTTAAAATGAAGGCGATCAGGACCAGAGATAATCCAGCGAGGATGGCCCTGAAAAAGGCTGTCAGCATAACAGGTGCATAAGGGATACTGAGAGTTATTATCGGATAGCAGCTTGCCCATAACGTCATAGTTATGGTGGCGCCCAGCGGTACGGATGTCATAAAGCGCTTTTGAGTAGTATTGATGATTGTTATCTCAAGTAATCGAAGAAATGAGCAATGTTCGGTTTTTTATAAAAGACAGTGTACGTTTTAAAAATTTTACATATTATATCTAATTTTATTAATACTGGAGTCCTTGATTAATGGGTAGTATGCCTGATAGAAAGGTGCAGATTTAAGCAATATTCAAGAAATATTGGATTGTTTTGAATAAAATTATCGAGCCATTTCTCAAGTCAGGACTCATGACTCATCCTTTCATATTAAACAGCACCAAAAATGAAAGTTACTAATGTCCCAAAAAAAATCGTCTATTATTCTACACATAATGTCAACTAATCCAGCCAATCACTAAATTTAAAAGCAGCATTCAAACTGAGACGCTACCGGAATATCTGACCCGTAAAACATTAAAATATTTATCAAAATGCATCCAGAGAAACTTGCAAAATTAAAAGCAAATATCACCATGATATTTGACGTTAACTCCATGCTAAGATCATTTTTATTCACCATCTTTGACCTCTAGAAAACAAATTAGATATGATAATGGATCAGTTATACTACTGCTGAAATATTATCGAAGGTAACAAATTGATTTGTAAGACTAATACAAACAATCTAATGATTGGGGGGCAATATCAATAAGTCTGAATATAAAAGCGAATTACGAAACCTTCAGATTGAACTGGTTAAGTTGCAACGGCATATAATCAGACATGAGCATAGCATCCTTATCATTTTGGAAGGTCGAGATGCAAGCGGTAAGGATGGGGTAATCAAGCGCATCACCGAGCATCTCAGTCCTCGGGAAACAAGGACAGTAGCTCTTGGCAAGCCTACACAAAGTGAGACTGATGCCTGGTATTTTCAGCGCTATGTCGCACATCTACCCAAAGCAGCAGAGATGGTATTTTTCAATCGTAGTTGGTATAACCGCGCGGGAGTAGAACGTGTTATGGCGTTTTGTACAGAAGCAGAATATGATAAATTCATGAATACAGTGAATGAATTTGAGACATTATTGGTAAATTCCGGTATTAACCTTATCAAATACTACCTGGATATCAGCAAGAATGAACAGGAAAGGCGGTTAAAGAAAAGAAAAAATAATCCTTTAACACAGTGGAAGTTAAGCCCAATTGACGATATGGCGATTGCATATTGGAATGACTATACTCTGGCCCGCGATATTATGCTTGAGCATACCAGTCTTGATTCATCTCCCTGGATGATTGTAAACGCTAATAATAAAAGGTTGGCAAGGCTGAACATCATAAGGGATCTTTTAGGGCGGATAGAATGCCCAGATAAAGATGAACATTATTGCCAAGCAAATAAAAAAATCGTTTACCCATATGGTCTTAAGGGCCGCTGCCTTTATTCATAAAAAATAGCCAGCGCATGACAGATGTTTTAGCGTGTAACTAGTACCAGGCAGGAGCTGCCTTCCCAGTGTTTAAACTGGCTTGCTAAATCGATTCCAATTGCCACAGGAACAGGATTTTAGCCAGCAATATTTGTCAATATGCCCAAATCTCGCAGTATTGTTATGGACATGGTCGGGACGCTCGTATCCAGCGAGATGTGTGTTGTTGATATGTCCACTTAGAATGCGTTTGATGCTGGTTTAAATCAATTCCTGCCTGTTCAGTGTGGACAGTAGCAAGTCGATAAATTATCCACCACTGATGAAAAACCAAGGGAAGACAGCTATGCTGGTCGCTATTGATAATAAAGCGGCGGGTTTTGTTGCTGTTGCTGATACCATCAAGAAGGACTCTAAAGAGGCCATAGCTTCTATGCATGCTCTGGGAATCAAAGTAGCGATGGTTACTGGAGATAATGAGCGTACTGCCAACTACGTGGCGGATCTAGTAGGTATTGATACCGTGCTGGCTGGTGTATTACCAGAAGGTAAGGTTGAAGCAATTCGTGCCCTGCAGAAGGAGCATGGCGATGCCGTAGCCATGGTAGGGGACGGTATCAATGATGCCCCAGCCCTTAAACAGGCCAATGTAGGAATTGCTATCGGTGCTGGTGCTGATGTCGCTATTGAAGCTGCCGATGTCACTCTGGTGCATGGGCAACTCAGTAAATTAGTGGAAGCTATCCGCTTGTCCAGCGCTATGTATCGTAGTATCGTAAAACTCTTGAGAACTTGTTCTGGGCCTGGTTTTACAATCTGGCCGCCATACCCATTGCAGCGCTTGGCTTATTACACCCAATGATAGGTGTGATTGCTATGACAACAAGTTCACTAAGCGTAATTGGTAATTCAATTTTATTAAAACGAGTGAAACTGGAGGCTTAATTATGAAACTTAATGCGAATGCCCTAGGACTTGCATTTGCCTTTACTACGGCAGCTCTGTGGACAATATGCTCTTTAATAGTTCTGGCTCTACCTCAGATGTCAATGACCATGAGTGGCTATATGATGCACACTGAATTTACCAACTTACAGTGGAGTATGCACTTTATAGGGTTTGTTCTGGGATTATTTATTTGGTCAGTTATTGCTGGAGTTATCGGGTGGATGATAGCGGTCGTGTATAACCGAATAGTTTAAACTAGAGACTATTCTGTTTCGAGCAATGACCGTTTATCACTTTTACCATTCCAATCTTCAGCGTCAGGAAGGGGAGGTTTTGTTTCAGTAATATTTGGCCATTGATCTGACAGAGCTTCGTTTAGTTTCATGAATTCTATTTGCTCCTTAGGAAGCTCATCCTCAGCATAAATAGCATCAGCTGGACATTCGGGTTCACAAAGAGCGCAGTCAATACATTCGTCTGGATTGATAACCAGCATATTGGGTCCTTCATAGAAACAGTCAACAGGGCATACATCAACGCAATCTGTATATTTACATTTGATGCAATTTTCACTAACAACAAAAGTCATAATAACTAGCCTTGCTTAGAACAATAAAAAGTAAACGATAGCATATGTTGTAGCAATAAAAGAGATCATTGAAGGGCTTTTTAATGTGATTAAAACCTGGGTGTTACACAAATAAATTTTTATTTTAAAAGAGAGTTTAGAATGAGCAATATAAATTTTTGGCGCTCCAAAAGTGGATTCTGGGCAATCTGTGCAATTGTTGTTATTAGCTACTTCCTTCTAATGGAGCACAGGCAACATGTTTTCCAGGCATTACCTTTTTTGATCATATTGTTGTGTCCTCTGATGCATATTTTTATGCATCACGGACATGGTGGCCACAATGGACACGATGTAAAAGATACAGATGCTTATCAACGAGGGCTGGAAGAAGGCAGGAGACAAACTAAACACAAAAATTACCACTGAGGTATAGAGAATGAATAATGAATCAGCTTATGGCCTTTGGAGTTTAGTGATTATTAATTCTGGTATTTTTATATTTTTTGCATTTAGTTTTGCCAAGCCACAAAGTAAAAGAGACTGGCGTAGCTTAGGTGTTTATTCAGCATTTATAGTTGCTTTATTTACTGAAATGTATGGTTTCCCATTGAGTATTTACTTTTTGTCTGGATGGTTGGCAGAAAGGTACCCTGGGGTAAACTTTTTGTCACATGATAACGGCCATCTTTGGCATACGATTCTAGGCTTTGAAGGGAATCCTCATTTTGCCCCATTACATATTGCAAGTAATGTACTTATTATCTTGGGTTTTTATCTTTTAGCTTCATCATGGGATGTTTTGCATAAAGCCCAAAAAAATCAGGAGATGGCAACAGATGGTTGGTATTCGAGATGCCGACATCCTCAATATGTAGCTTTTATTTTAATTATGTTTGGCTTTTTGCTGCAATGGCCGACCATTCCAACCTTAGTGATGTTTCCGATACTGGTCATTGTTTATATACGTCTAGCAAAAAAAGAAGAACAAATAGCCTTAAAAGAATTTGGTGAAAAGTATCACCAATACATGGAAGAAGTCCCTGGATGGATTCCATCATTTAGTAAGTCTGAAAATCAAAAAGCATAGGGAGATAATCATGAAAAAAATGTTAGTAATACCTTCATTTTTAATTCTGTTTGCACATTCAGCTATTGCTGCTGAAGAAAATCAAACAGACGATAGGATGAATTCCACTGGCGCGATGGGCATGATGGATCAGGAACATATGGCCCAAATGCGTGAACATATGACCCAAATGCAGGAGCAGATGTCAGTGATAATGGCTGAAGAAGATATGGAAACTCGCCAGCAACTCATGCAGGAAATGATGTCCAGCATGATGCAAGGCATGAATATGATGAGTGAGGGCATGATGAACGGCGGGATGATGGGAGGTATGCAAGGTATGTCTGAAGAAGATATGTCATCCATGAACATGCAGGAAAGGATGGGCATGATGCAAGACCAGATGAATATGATGCAGGGTCAGATGGGGATGATGCAAATGATGAACATGATGGAAAACCATATGAATATGATGCAAATGATGATGGAGCAGGAAGCCGAATAGCATCTCAGCTGTTCATATAAATCTCATTACTCATTGACACAATGGGGAAGGTGAGTATGGAATGATGAAAAATATTGAATTCAATATTATTTTGTTTGGATTCTTGATAAATGCTACCTGGGAAATGCTGCAGATGCCTCTCTTCAGCTTTTCTCCAGAGGCTAGCTTATGGGAAATTAGCCTTTTTTGCATGCGCGCATCGCTAGGGGATGCATTCATGCTTGTTATCATGTACTGGTTAACTGCTGCCTTCTTTCAAAATAGGTATTGGATAAATAATTCAAAGGCTAACCAAGTTGCCTTATTTATAGCAATTGGAGTCGTAATGACCATAGTTTTTGAGGCGCTCGCCACTGGCCCACTGCAACGTTGGGAATATGGAGAGCTTATGCCAACTCTCCCAATTATAGGGACTGGCGTAGCACCATTATTCCAATGGTTTCTCATTCCCCCTTTAGTTTTATGGCTTATTAGAGATCGAATTAAGGCCTAAATTTATAAATATGAAGTTATTGAGAGGTTAACTACCTATTTAGAAATTTAATTTTATTTTTAAATTTCTAAAGCAAATTGAAATGATCTATACGAAGACATGAAGGATTTGAGCCAAGTAGGTAATAAACTCTTTAACAAGCGGTGTAATAGTATAGACTGCTACTTCGTAGTTTCCTTAACGAAGGGCGCTATGTCCACTTTTGGCCGAAAGCAGGCCTTTTAAATATTCCCTGTATTTCCCTGTTAAATTCACTTCTCAAAGTCTACTTTTATACTTAACATATTGAAATATGAGAGTTTATATCAGGTCGCCTACAAGAATATAGCAGAATATTTATCAATTCCCTGTAAATTACCTTGTTATTAATGAATTTCAGAGCAGGCTTCGCTGGAGACTCTATCCACCGCCATAAAAAACCGCGAAAGCGGTTTTTTTATGCGCGGCCGTAAAGGCCGCTCAGAGGGAGGGTGAGAACCCTCGACAGGGTTCGACAAGCGAGCGATAGCTCGCGCAGCGCGCCCTGTTTTGTAAGGGCGTCCCGAAGGGATTCGCGTAAGCGAACCATCCCTCCCTGTTTTCTCCGCCACCAAATATGTCGCGCCAGGGTAAGTTTATGCGTGGCCGAAGGCCACCAGAGGGAGGGTGAGAACCCTCGACCAGGGTTCGGCTCTCACTGTTATGCAGCGCGCCCTGTTTTGTAAGGGCGTCCCGCAGGGTTTCGCGTCAGCGAACCATCCCTCCCTGCTTTCTCCGCCAATCAATAAGTCGCGCCAGGGTAAGTTTATACGTGGCCGAAGGCCACCAGAGGGAGGGTGAGAACCCTCGACCAGGGTTCGGCTCTCACTGTTATGCAGCGCGCCCTGTTTTGTAAGGGCGTCCCGAAGGGATTCGCGTCAGCGAACCATCCCTCCCTGTTTTCTCCGCCAACAAATATGTCGCGCAAGGGTAAGTTTATGCGCGGCCCTCAGGCAAGGATATGGAACCACTCGACCAGGGGAAGTTCCCACTTATTGCTCCTTAGCACTTGCAAATAGAGATGCCTTATCTGAACCTTTAAGCAGATGCTTGCTAACATCAGTTCACACCTGAAAGTGAATTAGTTCAGGAAAAAGAAGTGACAGCGATATGTCTGATAAGATATTTTACTATAAAGAATATCAGCTATTGAGTGTTCACTTTTAGTTTCAAAGGAATTAGTCATGACACATACCGGACAGGACTCCCTTAAAACCCGCAGGACCCTTACCGTTGACGGAAAGGAATACGACTACTTCAGTCTTAAGGCCGCTGAGGAAAAACTGGGCGATATTTCACGGCTGCCCTGTACGCTCAGGGTCCTGCTGGAAAATTTACTGCGCTTCGAAGACGGTCGTACAGTGAATGAAGAGGTCATTAACACCCTGAAAAGCTGGCTCGATAACGGCGGTAAAGCCGATCAGGAAATCCCTTTTCGACCGGCCCGTGTGCTGATGCAGGACTTTACCGGCGTTCCAGCCGTTGTTGATCTTGCCGCCATGCGTGAAGCAATGGTCGCCCTCGGTGGCAAGGCGCAGGCAATCAATCCGCAGACTGCTGTCGATCTGGTCATCGATCATTCGGTCATGGTTGATGAGTTCGGTACCCCGACTGCTTTCGAGCATAACGTTACGCGTGAATTCGAGCGTAATGGCGAGCGTTATGAATTCCTTCGCTGGGGGCAGAAGGCTTTTGACAATTTTCGGGTTGTCCCGCCGGGTACAGGAATCTGTCACCAGGTCAATCTCGAATATCTGGGTCAGACCGTCTGGGTTGAAGAGGAAGAAGAGAGTGGCCGGAAAATTGCCTTTCCCGATACTGTGGTAGGCACTGATTCGCACACCACCATGATTAACGCGCTGGCTATTCTGGGCTGGGGTGTGGGAGGGATCGAAGCTGAAGCGGCAATGCTGGGTCAGCCGATTTCAATGATGCTCCCCGAAGTTATAGGCTTCAAATTAGCCGGAAAGCTAAAAGAAGGAGCAACCGCAACTGACCTGGTTCTCAGTGTCACGGAAATGCTGCGACAAAAAGGAGTTGTCGGTAAATTTGTTGAATTTTTTGGCGATGGACTCGATCATCTGAGCCTGCCGGATAAAGCAACACTCTCAAATATGTCCCCGGAGTTCGGCAGCACCTGTGGATTTTTTCCAGTCGACAGGGAAACCCTGCGTTATCTCGAATTTACCGGGCGCGACCCGCACCGTATCCAATTGGTTGAAGCCTATGCAAAAGAGCAGGGCCTGTGGCGTGATGAAAATACTCCCGACCCGGTGTTCAGCGATATGCTGGAATTGAGTCTTGCCGATGTTGAACCTTGTATCTCAGGACCGAAGCGTCCTCAGGACAGGATCAGGCTGACAGATGCCTCTGATATGTTCCGCAACCACTTGCAGGAAAGCTTGCAAAAAGAGGCCTCGGACACTGAGGAGGAACGCCTGACTGATGAGGCTGGTATTGAGCCGGTGCAGTCAGATACCCATGATCCGAACTTTACCCGCTATGAAGTTGTTGATTCAGATCATGACCTCGGCAATGGCGATGTGGTGATCGCCGCGATTACCAGTTGCACGAATACGTCCAACCCTGCGGTGATGTTTGGCGCCGGACTGCTGGCGCGAAATGCCCTGGAAAAAGGGCTCAGGGTCAAACCATGGGTAAAAACTTCCCTGGCACCGGGGTCGAAGGTTGTCACTGATTATCTCGCCAAAGCTGGATTACAGGATGACCTTGATACCCTGGGTTTTAACCTGGTCGGTTACGGCTGTACCACCTGTATTGGCAACTCCGGCCCGCTGGATGACAATATCCGTGAGACTATCGAAAACAACGACCTTATTGTCTGCGGTGTATTGTCCGGAAACCGGAATTTTGAGGGCCGCATAAATCCGAGTGTGCGCGCCAATTATCTGGCTTCTCCTCCGCTTGTGGTTGCCTATGCCCTGGCAGGTAACATGAAGCTTGATCTCTACAGGGAACCGCTCGGCCAGGACCAGCACGGTAAAGATGTTTATCTGAAGGATATCTGGCCCAATCCGGAAGAAATCCGCCAGGTTATTGCCGACAGCCTGACGCCGGAAATGTTTGTTGACCGTTATGCCAATGTTTTTGAAGGACCAGCGCAGTGGCAGACGCTTGGTGGTGCCAATGAACGCGAAACCTATGACTGGCACGAAGAGTCAACCTACGTTAAAAATCCACCGTACTTTGTCGACATGCAGCTTGAACCGGAAGCTGTAGCAGACGTAAAAAATGCTCACTGTATTGCCCTGCTGGGAGATTCCGTCACTACTGACCACATATCTCCGGCCGGGTCGATCAAACAGGATTCACCTGCTGGCCATTATCTGATGGAGCATAATATCCAACCAAAAGACTTTAATTCTTTTGGTGCCCGCCGGGGTAATCACGAAGTAATGATGCGTGGCACCTTTGGCAATATCCGTATCAGAAACGAAATGGTTCCCGGTGTTGAAGGTGGCTATACCATCCATGTCCCGAGCGGGAAACAGATGAGTATTTATGATGCCGCCATGGAATATATGAAAAACGCTACACCACTGATTGTCATCGCCGGCAAGGAATACGGCACCGGCTCCTCACGCGACTGGGCAGCAAAGGGCACTCGCCTGCTTGGCATCAAAGCGGTCATTGCGGAAAGTTTCGAGCGAATTCATCGCTCCAACCTGATTGGCATGGGCGTGCTGCCCCTGCAATTTATGGACGGTCTTACGCGTGGTGAACTGCAGCTCGACGGCACAGAGCAGTTTGACATAAGCGGTATCGACGGACTTAAACCCCGCGCCGAACTGACTTTGCGCATTCACGATAAGCAGGACATCAAAGTGCTGTGTCGAATTGATACACTGGATGAACTGGATTACTACATGAATGAAGGTATTTTACATTACGTCCTGCGTAAGCTCGCCAGTAAAGCAAAGCAGGAATCATCCTAAATCTTTCTTGCGAAAAATCAGGCTACTCTGTTCTTCTAATAATCCGGGTAATAAAGGAAAAAAATATATTGTAATTGCTTGCTGAATCTGGCTTTTTAATCCAGACCAAGTAGTGACTACAAAGTTATTCATGGAAGAGCTTTACAGTCTAATAATATCAAAATGATATCAAAGAGTTTCAGTATTAGTTTGCAGCGGGCAGGTAAAATACATTTTTTTATATTAGGGAAAACAAGTTGAGTATAGAGTTCGGTTTTATTTGATACTATCCCCCTTATGCTGATACTTTTTCAATGCTATTAATTGTCGGGGAATACTGTTAAGCCCATCATGGAAAAAATATTTGAAAGAGAAGCAGCAACTCAGATTACAGATATGGTGGGCTATTCTTTATTAACCGCAACAATGAGTCCCTCTGACATAAGGGATTTCATTATCAAGTATCATCGTAAACTCAAGGCGCTTATTTGTAATCTCGAATCAGATGTGGAATTCACGCCAATGGCGGGTGACTCTTCTGTAAGCATTTATCCGCTGGATGAAAACAACCCGGAAAGTATTACGCGGCCGTTACATGCTGCAATTCGCGTCGCAGAAGCCTCAGAGGCAGGAGAATTACTCCCAACCCGGCTTGGAATTTACTCAGGGAGCATACTTAAAGCCGAGTTTGATGAACATACCCTGAGTTTTGGTAATACTTTTGCTGCTGCTGCCCGTTTGGAGCAATTATGTAATTACTTCAGGACCCAGTTACTGATTGATCGAAAAATTTCCGAGTCAGATCCTGCATTGACTAAATATATGGTCAGTGTGGGTAAAATTACACCTAAAAATTTCATTCATCCTATACATGTGTACACTGTATACAAACCCGGGTTACATGGCTGCCCCAATGATATTAGTGAGGACCATTTGATGGAATTCATAAGTATCAAAAACCAGGCTATGGATTATTTCTCAGGTCACGGGTTAAAGGGAATAGAATGTGATTTTTTTCAGGCAAGAAACCTGCTTTTAAAGGCAAATAATTTATACAGAAAGCTTACTGGCCTGGACGATCTGCCTACCAAACGAATTCTTGATTATATTGACCAGTTCCCCAGTCCTGATGATGATTTCCACAAATGCGGGATGCACATCACTGCTGCCTCATTTAGCAATTCCGGTATTGCTGGCCACAGTTTGCCAGAGAAGCTACTAAAAGCTATAGGTTACGATGTGTATAAATATTTACATGACGATGACGAATGGAAAGACCTGTTCCAGTTGGAGTGGCGAAAACCTGGTGAGAAAATTATTGAAGCAGGTGAAGAGCCAGATAGCATATTTTACATTGAGTCCGGTAGTGTCATGGTTAAAGATGATAATAATGAAGTTATCGGTAACCTTGGTAAAGGAGAAGTTTTTGGTGAAATGACATTCTTCTCAAACTCAATCAAACGCAATGCACATGTCATCGCCTTAACTGATCTGGTTGTTCGAAAAATATCCGGAGATAATTTTCGAAAATATCCTGAATTACAACGTGTATTTAGCGATTTGACTGAGAGAAGAATACGACCTCCTATGGAATAATTAAACTATTATGAAAACAGGCAGCATAAATTATGCAGGATGATTCTGTTTTTCTCCTGGAAAATAACCCATTTTGGGATTTTTTCTACTCAGAATATGAAGTTATGGAAATAGCTCAAGCTCCTGATGTCCAGGAGCCTGATCCGCCAGAATATCAGCTGTCAAGTGAATCCATTGTTTCCCTGATTATTGTTCTCATGCTTGGGTTCATATGGTTCATAATCTACAAAAAGTCAGAGTTGTTACGCAGCAAGAACTTCCCGGATATCTATTTTGACGAAAAGCATCAATGGCTTTTCTATAACTTTCCAGGCGACGAACCGTCTATTGTTACAGGTGTAGAAGAATGGATTCCATCCAGATTTTCCCTGGATGCGAATGGTGCTTATTTTGTTGCTGAAAAAGGGTCCAATGCTGACAAACAGAAAGTTCCGATTGATAAAGTCAAAATAGCAGCTGTAAGAAAAGCATCAACATATATTTGGCCGCCAGTTTTTGTTATCACTGGCTTCCTGGTAATTTATTTTTCTTCAATGTACCAGTACAACAGTTCCTATAGTGAATATCTGACAGAAATTGAAGAAATCAGGTATCAACAGGCATTATTTAATCCATTTTCAGGAATGTGTGTTTTGAATAATCAACAAGCACTTATACCACAGCAAATGACCGTTAATGTAGTATATGACCTTCCCGAGGGAAGCGAGCCCCCAATTGCCATAGACGAGTATCACTATCTTGAAGGTGATAGTCTGCTGGTCTTTGAACAGGAATACTCATTGCCGGTTCAGCCGTTTATTTTTAATTCCCCTGAACTTATTGTTGGAAATGCAGATCAAAATATAAATTTTTATAGTCGAGCGAGCGGTTCACAGAATTGCTCTGAAGGAAACACCATTTTTCTGCAAGAAGATTCCGACACAGGCGAGGACATCGCTTATCAAGTGCCGGTAAATGATTTGAAAGAGCTTTCTCTTGGCCAGTCTTCAGGTTTGTATGAAACCAGATTAAGTGGGTTTTACGAATCTGAATATCTCATCAACACCAGTAGTTATGAGATTCGGATGGTCCAGCAAAGTTACTCAGTTGATAATCTTCCCAACTGTGATTCCTTGAACATAGGAGAAACCTACGTATCTGGCTACTCCGGTGACGTAGATTCCATACAGGGACAGCTGGTTCCCTGGGGGACCAGCCCCAGTTCAACCATAAATATTCCGGACTTCCAACCATGCTCAAGAATCCAGGTTATTGAATATCAGTAATATTCGCTCAGCAGCAAGTGTTTCAATGAGAAAGGGCCGATTTTACTGAGTTAAAACTAAATATATGAATACTGCGGATTACAGTAAATTAAAGATTGCCATCCCTGATCCCCCTTGCTGGTTAGGACTCAATGCCGACCATGAAGTGGAAAACACAATCTTTATCTGTTTGAAGGACAATACAGAGCTAAAGGGAAAACTACTTAATTTCAGTTATATGGGAAAGTTCCTGATTTTGCAAAACCAGGAGTCATCCTTAGAAAATAAAATCAGTTTTGAAGCAATTGCATATTTATATTTCCTGAATAAATCCCCAATAGATTCAAAAAATATACCAGATGTTTTTAAACGTCCTGGAATAGAGCTTCCGCAGCATAGTGAAATCTATAAAGTGCTTTTGGAAAATGGTTCTATTCTGGAAGGGAAGATGGCGTCTCAAATTACTGATGAATGCGGTATCCACATTTTTAAAGTTGAAGATAATTCAATATGTAGATATTTTATTCCACGTCAGTCTGTTAAGACCCAGTCATTTGGGAATAAAATTGGTAATGAATTGTTATCAAAAAATATTTCCAATGCTAAACAGTTGAGCGAGGCTCTGCGCAATCAGCATGAATCAAGAAATATCAGGATTGGTGAGGTTTTGCTTGAGTTTGATCTTGTCAATGAAGAGGATTTAGAAAAAATATTAAGAATTCAGGATGCCAAGAAATATCAGAAAAACATTAAAATTGGCGACCTTCTGGTCCAGGAAAATCTATTATCCAAAGAAAAACTTGATCATGCCATACATGCTCAACATCAAAAGAAGAGCATGAAGCTGGGGCATATATTGGTTGACATGGGGATTGTGTCAAGTTTTGAAATAAGCCGGATACAGGCAAATAAGCTAGGTGTTCCATTAATACTTCTTGAAAAGTTCAAACTAAGCAAATCTGCTCTTAATATCATTCCTTATTCAGACGCAAAATCATTATCTGTTTTGCCACTGGAGGTATTTAATGACAGTTTACTTGTGGCTTGCAGTGATCCTTTAAATTTCGATGTAATAAGCTCTCTACAGGATCTGACCGATAAAAAAATTGAAATCGCGATAGCGCCTGAAGAGGATATTGACCATGCCTTGTACTTATATTACAGCTCTGAAGTAATCGAAGAGAAGTTTAACCTGCTTGAAGATTTTCATGCCGATTCAATTCATACAATTAACAACAAAATACAATCATTTGACAACTATTTAAACCTAATTAATGCCTTGCCTAGCATAGAAGCAATAAACAGTATTTTATTGGATGCTATAGAGAAGCGTGCTGAGTTAATACATTTCAAACCTGGTAAAGATAAAGTAGACATTTTCTACCGTTTTGCAGATCGGGTTGAAAATGTTTTTAATTTTCATAAAGCACTGCTTGGTCTCATTGTAGATCGTCTAAAAGTTATGGCTGAGTTAGAGCTGACTGATCATGGTCATCCCCAGGCTGGCCATGCAAGTGTGCAGTATAAAAACCAGATAAGTACTTTTATTGTTTCTATGCTTCCAACGAACTTTGGGGAAAGTCTTACAATTCAATTTAAGGGGGCTGATGGAACCGTCCAGTCTCTTGCCAATCTAGGATTTGAGACGAATGATGCAACTATATTTACCCAGAAGCTCAATAATCAGCAAGGTCTTGTGTTGGTTGTAGGCCCTAAAACAAGCGGTAAAACAACGAGTTACTATTCTGCTGCTAATCTGGTCAGTGACAATAAACAACATGTTATAAGTCTGGAAAATCCGACAGAACAGCAAATCGGGGGTATTGAACAGATAAATCTGTGTAACTTCCCCGATATCCCGGTATTCAGTTTTATGCACCATGTTTTATTACAAGAGCCAGATGCAATTTTTTTAGACACAGGATTTGAGGACTCGGTGGGGAATTTATTGTTCCAAAAAGCCCTTACTGACTGTTTATTATTAATTACCATGGAAACGAATACTTTTGCTGATGCCTACACGGATTTAACCAGTTTACCGGGGGTTAATCGCAAGAAAATAAATCAGCTCTTATCTCTGGTTATCGTACAACGGTTAGCCCGAAAAAACTGTGAACATTGCCTTGAATATGAAGAAGTAGACCCGGCCGTAGTTCAAGCTCTGGGGGCAACAGAACAAGACGTATTTTATCAATCAAGTGGCTGCCTGCATTGTGAAGAGACTGGTTTTTCCGGTAAATTATTAATTTATGCACTGATTGACCCAGACGACAATATCAATGCCTTACTGGAAGAAAATGCCGACATCAATATCCTGGCCTCCAGGGCACTGATGGCAGCCAGGAAGAAAGTAATATCATTTGCTGAGGCTTACAGGGTAAGCCAGTCTTTAAATACCTATTTATGAGAATCTTATCTTTTCAGAAAATAGTGAACTCGCAGTCAACTTCAGTCGGCATTTTTCTGTTTTTTGCCATATGTTTGCTTGTTAAACACAATGTTTCACAGGCACAAATTTCTGATTATTCAAACATTATCGAAAATGTCTCTGAATGTGTTGTCAGTATTGTGGCAATGTCTCAAACCCCGCAAGAGCAAAGCAGCCAGGCAAACACGACTTTCAGTCGTGGGACCGGAATTGTGTTAAGTGATAATGGATATATTGCAACCAATAACCATATTGTTGCAGATGCCAACCGCTACTTTGTTGAACTCAATAATAGCTTTGTTTATGAAGCTGAGCTTATCGGAGGTGATTTTTCCACGGATATCGCGGTGTTGAAAATTGATATAGCAAACCAGCAGACATGTGAATTTATCAATAATGTTAATGAACTGACGATAGGAGAACTGGTATTGGGAATCGGCTCACCATATTCCCTGCCTGGCAGCGTATCAGTGGGTATAGTCAGTAACATTAACAGGTCCCTGGATACAAATGGCCAGTCAACGGATCATGTCCTTTACATCCAGACTGACCTGATTATAAACCCGGGTAATTCAGGAGGGCCTGTTGTCAATCAGGAAAGTGAAATTATTGGAATGAATTCAGCAACTTTACAGAATCAAACAGGATCTTCAGGTATTGCATTTGCTATTCCAGCCAATGTCATTACCAGAGTATCAAGACAACTGATCCGGGATGGAGTTTCGCGAAAAGGGTACATTGGTGTTGAAGTTTCTCCTCTACCACAGACAATACAACAGATTCAGAATCTCGGGCTTGCTGATCGCAGGGGGGCGCTGGTTTCAGATGTTAATATCAATGGTCCTGCCTATCAGGCAGGAGTCCGGGCAGGAGATATCATACTGACTGTTAATCGGGTTGTTGTGCAGGATGACCATAACTTCAGGTATATGATCAGTGCTCAGGAAGCTGGTAGCAATATCAGACTCTCTTTGATTCGCAATGGCAGCTTTTTTTCGACAGAAGTACTGATAGAAGGGCGTTTAATTGAAAACCCCAATTCAAATTAAATCCATTAATCATAATGTATGCCTGGCGTATCAAGGTAGCTGACTTTCTGCGTCGTAGTAAAAGGCCAATTACAGGAGCAGGGGATGTCGCTCATTGACTGTATTCTGCTTAAATACAGACTACCTGTCTGATTTGTATTGAGGATGAATTACTTCAGGGAAGCGCAGTAATCCATTCTGAGCTGACAGCCCTCCAAAAAATTAAAAAAGGAATTAATGTGCACGTTTACGGGGCTGATTACACGTTAAAATAAGATCTGCTGTTAAGGTTTCCTTAAGTATTCCTGTTTGATAATAGAATCAACCAAACGCAATTAAGGAGGTTGGTTATGAAACAACGCAAACGACATTCACTCAAGGCCATGCTACTGACGCTGGGCTTTGCCGGCTTTGCAAGCGGTGCAGTCTATGCACACCATTCATTTCCTGCCACCTATATTATGGATGAGGAAGAAACTATTGAAGGAGTCATGGTGCAGTTCCTGTTCCGGAATCCACATTCATTCGTCCATGTCATGGTGACTGATGAGGAAACCGGGGAGAATCAGCGCTATGCGATAGAGTGGGGTGGTGCCAGTGCGCTGGCCGGCTCTGTAGATCGTTCAAGCCTGAAACCGGGTGACCGGGTACGCATTACCGGGCAGCCAGGTCGAAACCCCGAAGATCATCGTCTGCGCATGCAAAGACTTGAAGTAGTTGATGGTGATTTTGAATGGGAAGGTGATTTCGATTAAGCCTTACTCAATCAAATGGAGTACATGCAACACTGAATGTATTTGAACAAAAAAGGTCGCAATATTGCGGCCTTTTTTATGCGCGCATTTTAGTGAAGGCTATAATCAAGGAAGAAGTCGTCTCATATACGTTTTGCTGAGCTTCTGGCAGGTTTAATTATCATGGTTTACCTGAATAATTATTCAGGTAAACTTGGCTTATTATAATTAAAGTTAGCTAAAACTGACTCTTTGTTGCCAGCAAGACAAGCCATATGAAAATCAAAATAATAAACCACTGGAGAAATTCTTTGAGCAGATTGCAGAATTTTATAAGCATATGTTTTTTGGCAGTAGTTTTTTTTATTCCTGCAGCTTACGCACATCATTCCACATTGATGTTTGATTCTGACAATCCAATAGAATTGGCAGGAACTGTTACCGAGTGGCAGTACACCAACCCGCATACCTTCATTATTTTGAGTGTTATAGATGAAGCCGGGAACGAAGTTGAATGGACTCTTGAAGGGAGAAGTCCCAGCGCAATTTATCGGCTGGGTTGGACTCCGGAAAGCCTGCAAGCGGGAGATGAAATTATCGTCACTGTAAGACCTTTGCACAGTGGGGAACCTGGTGGAAATTACAGCAATATCAGGTGGGAAGATGGCACTGAAATTGATCCTACTGCCGGCAGGCCCTGATAGAAAAACGGAGTCAAGATGAGAAAACCAGAGAGCTTTCAATACCGGCCACTGTTACAAACGACTTTACTTCTGGCCATGGGCTTTATCAGCGCCTGTTCTTCCGAGGATTCACAACCTGCTGTAGGGAGTGTGGAAAATATGGCAAATATGGAAAGTAATGCCATCTCAGAAAACACCCCGGCTTATCCTGACTGGAGTGGTCAGTGGCAGCGAGCTGAAGGCAGCCTGAACTGGCCTTCAGAAGGTTATGAGCAGGCCGGTCCTCCGCCTTTGACAGATGAATATATGGCGATATGGCAGGAATATACCGCTTTACAGGAAGCCGGCATTCCTGCCGGAGATCCGCCTTCAACCTGTCTGCCTCAGGGAATGCCGCGGATAATGAAAATGACCTATCCCATGGAGATTATTGTCACACCGGAAATTACTTATATTTATGCCGAATGGAACAGCCAGTTTCGGCGTGTCTATACCGATGGAAGAGATTGGCCTGGGTACATCCTGCCCGCCTTTAACGGCTATTCAATCGGCGAATGGCATGATGAAGACAACGATGGCACCTATGACATGCTGGCCATTGAGACTCGCGCCATCAAAGGGCCCCGTTCCTATGATTCCAGGGCCGTGCCATTTCACGCCAATAACCAGACCGTCGTGTTGGAAGAGCTGCGCCTGGCCGACGAGATGACCATGCAAAATACCATTACAACCATTGATGATGCCCTGACAGGCCCCTGGACTGTCAATCAGGTTTATGAGCGAGAACTGGAAAATATAGTCTGGGCGGAATACACCTGTGCCGAAAACAACCGGCATCTGAAACTGGGCGATGAGTGGTACTTTATCAACGACGACGGCACACTTTCTCCAACCCGGGAGGGACAGGCCGGTCTGGTGCCTGCAACAGAAAACTAGCATAATCCAGTTTGTCTGGAGAGTTAATTCTGCTCTAAAGACAGACTATTCGTGCTGCTACATAGTCATTTTCTTATTGCCTTTGAGGGAATGACAGACCTTACAGAACAGATCATGTAATGGTGGAAATGCTGGTAATTTGAAACATGCCGGCTTCCCGCCGAGCAGAAGAACCCGTAGGTAATAATTAATCTACCCCAAGATTTTCAACAAGAAAATCAACAAACACTTTCACCTTGGCAGGAACAAAATGTTTCTCGGGATGATAGGCGCGCAAGGATCGCGTGGGTAAGTGATAATCCTCAAATAACTTTACCAGTTCTCCTGAGGCCAGCTCATCTTTGACAACGTCTATCGGCAGGCAGGCGATTCCATGACCCGCAAGGGCTGTGATTTTTACCGCTACCGGGTTATTGCAAAAATAATTTCCGTTTACTTTAACTTTGACCTCTTGATCATCCTTATAGAAGATCCAGTCGTCATAGATTTCCTGAAAGGAAGGCAATAGACAATTATGATTCAGCAGATCCTCCGGCTTGGCGGGTCTGCCAAAATTTTTGAGATAGTCCGGACTGGCAATAACAGCACCGGGAATGGAACGGATTTTGGTGGATTTATAGGAGCCGCTGGGAATTGCATTGGTAGTAATTACCAGATCAAAGTCTTCAGGATTCACCCTGGTAAAGACATCACTCAGGATAATATGAAAATTGACCAGTGGATTTGCTTTTAAAAATACGGGAATCAGATGAGCCAGCTGGCCACGTCCAAGGTTAACTGGCGCACTCAGACGCAGGGTGCCGCTGGCAACGTCTTTTCTCTCACGGGCCGCATTTTCCGCATCATTGATTGCCAGTTGTGCCTGCCTGGAATACTCCAGATAACGTTGACCCGACTCGGTCAGGCTTAAAGTCCGGGTGGTTCTGAGTAACAGCCTGACACCAAGCCTTTCCTCCAGGCCGGAAATTCGTCTGCTGACGGCCGAGGTCGTGATGCCCAGCTTATCTGCAGCCCGTGAAAAACTGCCTTCCTCCACCACCGCCTGAAAGATGGGAATTACGTTCAAATCCAGCATATTCACCCCAATTGTTGATTAATAATCAAAGTATATTTGAAGAATAAGGTGTTTATCAATATATGGGAAATAATGTAATTTATACCCTAAAGTAGAAATAGTCACTGCTTAGTAGCTGGTAGTTAATGCTCAGGTAGGCCTAAAACAGCATCATAAATAAAAGAACAATATTTCAACGAGGAGACAAAAGATGAAAAGATCTCTGCTTATCGGTTTTATTACATTACTGGCGGCAATTCCCTTCAGCGCTTTTTCCCACCATTCCTTTGTCAGCCAATTTGATCCTGAGAAGCTGGAAGTCATGACCGGCAGAGTAGTCAGTGTCAGATGGGTCAATCCGCATGCGTTTTTTGATCTGATGGTTGAAAATGAAGCGGGAACCGAGGAACGCTGGTCATTCGAACTGGGGAGTCCGAATACCCTGATTCGCTATGGCTGGTATCGGGATACCCTGGAACAGGACGAGATCATCACGGTTGAAGGTTATCTGGCTCGCAGTGGGGCCAATCTGGCCAATGCCAAGACGGTTACGCTGGCCGATGGAACAATAATCCAGGCCGGTTCATCCTATGACCTGCAGAATTAAATTGCTCCCCGATAACATAGCTGAAAATAAATAAAAGTCTGGAACAATGACAATGATAATTAAAATTAAAAAACAACAATTATTCAGCATTTTCCTGATATGCAGTTTAAGCCTGTTAAGCTCCCTGGCGCTGGCGCAAAGTACTGTCAGCGGCAGCCTGATTGACCCCAATGGGGCCAATATTACTGGTCTGAGCCAGAGTGTAAGACTTATCAATGAGGAAACTGGCGAGGAATATGTTGGAGAGACAACAATTGAAGGAAATTATGTCGTCTCGGGGGTTCCAGCAGGAACTTACAACCTGAGATTTGATTTCCGTACAGCCATGTACAGACCTTATAGCCAGGAAGGAGTGCTTGTTCGCGACGGGCAAAACCTGGACTATGATCTGCAGATTGAGTGGAGCATTAATCTGGGCACCATCGGTGATGACCCCGGCGTCCTGGCAAATGATATGCTGCGCGATTCAGAAGAAGCATCGGGACCGGCGCCAAGACTGAGTAATGGTCAGGTTGATTTTTCCGGCATGTGGGTCGTCAGACAGCGGCCGGATATTCCTCGACAGGAACCTCCCTACCAGCCCTGGGCCGCTGAAATGAATGCTGAATACCAGGCCCTGGGTATTAATAATGCAGGGGCTTTTTGCTTACCACAAAGTGCAGTCATGACCAGCATGGGCTTTCCCTGGCAGATAATCCAGAAAGAGAACATCATGATTCAGATCATGGAATTTCAGACGCCCGGCTGGCGGCAGATATTTCTCGATGGACGGGATTTCCCCGACATCTGGAATCCGAGCTGGCAGGGTCACTCAAGAGGACACTGGGAAGGCGATACGCTGGTGGTTGAGACTTCCGGCTTCAATGAATATACCCCGGGCTTTGGTATCCATACCGATCAGATGGTAATCACGGAGCGCTATACCCGTCCTAACCTGGGAACCATGGTCGTGGAAATCACCGTGGAAGATCCCGGCGCCCTGACGGATACCTATACCAATATCCGTGAATTCGGGCGCGTAACCGGTGAGGAAATTCTGGAATTTATCTGTGCCGAAGGCAACACTGACCCCAGTCACTGGGATGAGCCAGTCTGGCGTGGCAGGCCCTGATACTTTTTACTGACGTTATATTGGATAGGAAACTCGGGAGCCCCCTAGGGGGATCTTGTAAGCGCTATCAGGCTTAATACAGCTTTTCAAAAAAATTCACTGTTTTTGGTTGCTAATTATCGGGTATGCATTAACAATATATGCTATTGTTTTCCGATAGATCAGAAATCATTTAAATTGGTGTAACGCAATGAAAAGTATCAGAAAAACGAACAACACGAACAATAATGCGGGAATCAAACTGGGTCGGCTTTTGGCCTTGCCCGTATTCCTTTTACTGCTCCCGGGGGTCGTCTCTGCCCAGGCGTCTCTGTATCCCGGGTTCATGATGGTAGAAGCTTTCCTGGATCGCCCTGATTCAGGCGCCGGTGATTCCAATGCCGTTATCAGCATTTCAAACCTGCATGAAAGTGATCCCCTGGTGCTGCTCGATATCACCGGTGAGAATTTTGAAAGTGCAACTCTTTACAACCAGAATAATGAAGAAGTAGAGCAGCTTGTCATTCAGCCTGGAGAGCGAGTCTACAATATTCCGGTAATGCTCAATGGCGTCGACTCAAGTGTTTTTGATGACAGCACTTATGACTTCAACTTTTTCGTTCGGCGTGGTCTTGAAGCAATGGAGCCTGTCGAGGCGATTGAAGGTGCGCAGGGCGCATTTTCCGGTGGAATCAAGGCAAGAGAAGCCGGAATCCCGAACGAGGATGAGTATATCGTTAATTTTGCAATTCGAAACTAAGCTCTCATATCAGCTAAAATAAAAAACCGCAATGGCCTGATTGGGCTTTGCGGTTTTTTTTATGCCTGAAAGCAGGCAATGGCACAGACAGGCTGCCTTCTATATTGGTTGTATCCGCGCTTTATTTTGTCCGCCCCAGATAACCCTGGGTTTCGACCGGTATGCGGATAATCCAGTTATCCGGCATGCCCTGAAAAGTCCCGCGCAGGACGATGGCATATAAAAAGCGTTTGTCTTCACCACTGAATACCACGCCGTGTAAGCCCTGCGGACCGGGAATCGTCCCGAGACGCTCACCATCGGTAGCAAATACATCCACCGATGAACCGGTGCTGACATATAACCTGCCCTGATTGTCCACTGCCATGCCATCACCACCGCCACTGCTCAGCGTGCCAAACTCGCGTTGATTGAACAGTGATCCGTCAGCGCGCACATCAAAAGCCATCACTACCGGGCCGTTTGTCACATACAGCACATCTTCTTCCGGGCTCAGAATGATGCCGTTGGTACCGACGACATTGTTGCCGTATCGGGTAATTTCACCTTCAGGGTCGGCATAATAAAAACCGGCCTGGGTAATGGTGAAATAGACTCCGCCTTTGGCATCTGCGACCAGGTCATTGACGATTCCGCCAACGCAGTCCAGCGGGTCACCCTGATAAGTATCGGCAAAAATCTGTCGCTGCGGTTCCAGCTGTTTGACGGCCGGGTTCAGGCCTCTCTCGAGTACAAACAGTTCGCCCTGCTTGTTTCGTGAGAGGGCGCCAGGGGTATTGAGGTTGGCGTAGACAATTTCAGCACTGCCGTCGGGGCTAAGCCTGATGACATTACTGGCGTCATTGTTGGCAAACATCAAACCGCCGTCTTCAGTGGCAATCGGGCCATCGGTGTTATTGCCATTCCAGGCCCAGACCATCTCCCATGCACTGTTGTCAGCGACAATACCATCAATACCTTCGTTAACGGGAGGCAGCTCAATTGCCTGAATTTGCGTATGGGCCGGGTCGCTGCGGGTGAAGGGGAAGGCAATCGGGTCAGCCGGGTTGCTGCATTCTTCCAGCACTTCCGATAGTCCCGGATCCTGCCAGGATTGCAGGCTGGACCCGGCATTGAAGTATTCAGTGGGGCTCTGGGCAGCGACGGCCGAGGCGGCAAAACAAAATGCCAGTAATATAAATTTGTTTGAATTCATGGGCACTCTCTTTATAGGTTTGCTTTATAGGTTTGCTTTATAGGTTAGCTTAATAAGTTAGTTTTGATTTTATATCCGGATCTTAGCTGGGTAATCCAGCTTACAGCAATGTTACTAAATTGGTATCAGTCTGAATAATTTTCTCTAAAAAAGATTATAAAGGTTTAGGTGAAAGCTCACATCTGATGAGCTGTCGGTCACCACATCCTCGACAATGGCAAAATCCAGCTGCAGATCATTACTCAGGCGGTAGGCTCCACCGATACTCAATTGCAGGGCATCGCTCAAGGGCCGCAGGGCAGAATCATAAAAAGCCGTGTGGCCATCCAGCTGCAGCTTGAGCTGCCAGCGTTCCGCCAGGGATTTAATCAGTCCGCCGTGAAAATAGTACACGGTATTCTCCCGGTAAGCCGGGAGTATTTCACCGTCTTCAGTCCATATGGCACCAGCGCCAAAAAAGTAGGATGCACGCTGCTTCTGAAAAGTTACCTCATCGCCCAGCATAAAACCCAGGTTGATATCCGTGCCCTCACTACCCAGCAGTTTGTTGCTTTCGCCGGTAGGTATTTTTATTCCACCCCGAATGGCAAGATCAAAACGTCCGGTATTGTTTAGCTGATAGGCGCCGGTGAGTCTGGTGTCACCAAAGCCGGAATGTTTTTCCATGATATCCAGCTGTTGCATGCCATCCCGGATATATTCATATCGTAATTGATTTCTGTCAGCCAACTCCCTGCCGCCGTTGGGCAGGCCAAACCAGCTGTGCCAGTTTTCGATAAAATTGTCGAGTGATCCTCCGGAATAGCGGGAGAAGTTCAGATCAAGACCAAACTCCCACAGGTCAAAGCCGTAACGCCAGCGAATATTCACCTGTGCGCTTTCGCCGTCCACAAAGACAAATTCGTTGCTGTTAAACTCACTGGTGAAATTACTGGCCCAGTCGACACTTATGTGCGTGCTTTCCTGGGTAGGCTCAAGGATTTTTGCACTTTCAGCCACCGGCAAGGCAAAAATTTTGACCAGTGGATTCTGGTTGCTGACCTGTAAGGGCGTATGTTCCTGAGCAACTGAGACGGATGTCAGAATGCTGGCAAACAAAAAGCCTGGAAAGCGTAAGCTGCTGGTGAGAAATTTCACAAATATTCCGGTCAAACAATAGATTTAAGGAGAATACTAAGCCAGGGACATGAAATTTTCATTACTGCCTATGCCTCGATTGATTCATTTGTAATGCTTGAGACCAGTATCTGTTCCTGATTGATGTGCCATTTGATATTGAATTCATACAGGTTCATACCATAACGTTTGTCATCTTCAGCTTTCTGACGCCAGGCTGGTCGCGGATCCTGTTTCAGAACAGAACAGATGAAGGCTTCCAGCTCAGGGTAAGTGTCCCTGAACTGTTCCAGGCTTTGCTGCGCGGCTGCTGAAAATTCAATGACATAATCCCTGCCGGGTATTTCAGTGGCAAATCCGGCTTTTGCCTGCCCAATACTGTCGGCATAGGGAACATAAGGTTTGATATCCAGCACTGGTGTGCCATCAAGCAGGTCCAGTCCCCCAACCGACAGAATCAGCTCATTGTTTTTACGCGACCAGCCCAGATTTTCCACCACCGAAAGACCCAGTGGGTTGGGACGAAACATGGAGCGACTGGCAAACACACCAATGCTTTCTTTACCCCCAAGGCGCGGTGGCTGCACGGTGGGCGACCAGCCAGCCTCGCTCACTGCATGAAAAACAAAAATAAGCCACAGATGGGAAAACTGTTCTATACCGCGTAAAGCGTTACTGTCGGCATAGTCTTTATGGAAAACCACCTCACCCCGGGCTTCCCTGACCAGATTGGCCTGGCGAGGAATGGCAAACTTTTGCCGGTAGGGGCTGCGAACCCGGGCGATTGGCGTCAATGTATAGCTGGTGTCAGATGTCATGCCTTGATCCGGTATTGCTTTCAAATCGTAACAAGCAGGGATTGTAAACAGTTTTCATGCGAGTGTCCGTGATGCCCTGGTATGCCTTACCGGCTAAAACCTTTATCTGGATCAGTCTGCTGGCCTTTGATGTGATCTGGCTGCTGCTGGTACTGTTTCAGAATCAGTATGTATTGCCGGTACTGGCCATGACGGCCGTACTGCTTTTACTCTACCCGGATAAAAAATCTGCGCTGCTTTATTGCTGTGTGATCGCCTTGCCCGGAATAGGGCTGGATACCATTCTGAGCATCAGCGGGGTATTCAGTTTCCAGGATGCTGTTATGCCCTTGTGGCTGATGCTCCTATGGATAAATTTTGCCCTGACCCTGCCTTATGGTTTTGCTTTCATTAAAGGTCTGGCAGTGCCGATTCAGGCGCTTCTCGGTGCACTGGCCAGCTTCTCCTACCTTATTGGCCGGCAAATGGGGGCAGTGGAGTTTCCATTTTCCGTGGTCCTGACGCAGAGTCTTTTGATCCTGCTCTGGGCGGCCTTACTGCCGGTATTTTTTTTGCTGATCAGACAAACACAAAGGGTGAACCTGCATGAATAAGTTGATTTACAGCTTGTGTATTACCGTGGCGCTTGCATCTCATGGATTTGCCCAGCAAGAGGACAGCACAGACCTGCTTGCCGAGATGAACCTGGTTGGCAATGCGGATTTTCGCTTTCTGTTCTGGAAAATCTATGAAGCAGAACTCTACTCAACTAACGGTGAATATGAATATTTTGAAAACCTGCCGCTGGCCTTGCGCCTGATTTATACGCGTTCTTTTACGGCAGAACATATCGTCAATGAAACCGGAAACCAGTTCGATATCCTGGGCCTGAGTGAAGACAGCTATGCAGGCTGGTTACAGGAGCTAGGTGAAATCCTTGTTGCGGTGGAGCCGGGTGATGCCCTGTTGCTGTATGTTGATACAGAGAGCGCCAGTCATTTCTATTTCAATAATGAATATATTGGCAGCGTCGAGAATAGCGAATTCAGCCGGCATTTCAGTGCCATCTGGCTGGCTCGTGATGATCGTTACGCTGATTTAACTCGACGTCTGACAGGAGAGGAAGCATGAAAATCCTATTTCGACTATTGAGTGTTACTGCATTGAGCACCATCCTGTTTGCATGCAGTTCACAGCAACTGGAGGATTACCGCGGCACGCAACCGGCACTGGATCTGAAAACATTTTTTGACGGTGAATTACGTGCTTACGGCATGCTGCAGAATCGCGCCGGGGAAATGACCCGGCGTTTTACCGCGACCATTGATGCCAGCTGGGAGGGTGATGCAGGGATACTTGAAGAGGAATTCATTTTTGATGATGGTGAGATTGAATATCGAACCTGGCACCTGACTGATCATGGTAATGGCCGCTATACCGGCACAGCCGGAGATGTGATCGGCGAGGCAGGCGGGTCCATCGTCGGCTCGGTATTTCAGTGGCAGTATCAGCTCGAAGTGCCCTATGGTGACGGGACCATAAGCGTTGCGCTGGATGACTGGCTATATCTGATTGATGAAAATCACCTGATCAATAAGACCAGATTGAGCAAATTCGGATTCAGAGTGGGAGAACTGACGCTGCTAATAGAAAAAATTAATTAAGTTTTTTGACTTTCTTCCTGGTGGGGATGTCATAAAGTCTGGCAATGGATTTAGTGGAATATTTTTTTAATAAAAACTTTTCATCCGGGTCAATCATCAGCCGGCTTTTCATGGCTTCACGGCCCAGCAACATGCGAAAACCCATGCTGTCACGGTTGGCCAGGGTTAACTCTATTGGCCAGGTTTCCTCGCCAAGTTTGAGCGTCGTCATAATCACATAGCGTCGTTTACCTTTACCGTTGGAGCTTTTGACCATGCGCTTGTCAATCAGCAGGGCCTCACAGTAAATATTGACCTTTTTATTTCGCTGTAGTGGATGAATATCAAAGCCAATCCAGTCCTGACCATCTTTTTCAAATACTTTTATATTGAAAGCATGAAGAGACGAAGTTTTCGCCCCTGAATCCACCCGTGCTTTGACGGCAGGAATATTCAGATCCGGAAAAGCACACCATTCCTGGTTGCCGACAACAGTTTTTTCATCTGTATTCATAAACTAGCTATCCTGGCTGTCTTCATATAATTCTAACTGGCCAGCACGCCGCCATTAGTAAATCAGTCCAGATTAACATGATGCCGAAATAAGGATAAATCTTCATCCTTACGATGACTGGCCATGATAATCGTGGTCATGGTCTGGGACGCGAGATGCTCCAGAAAGTAAATAAAGCGATGCCGGTTGATATCATCAAGGCCCTGCGTTGGTTCGTCGCAAATCAGCAGAGCCGGTTGCTTGACCAGGGCCCTGGCAATCAGTACCAGACGTTGTTCACCGTAAGACAGGGCCTTGAAGGCAATCCGGGGTTTATTTTCCAGGCCGACCATCGTCAGCCAGAGCCTGGCATGCGCATCTTGTATGGGCGTAACTTCCTCATACAGGCCGATACTGTCGAAGAATCCGCTTAGAACAATCTCCAGGGCGGAACCGGGAACCCGGTGATTGCGATGCAGTTCCGGAGAAACAATGCCGATGTGCTTTTTCAACTCCCAGATTGTTTCGCCGCTGCCGCGCTGCATGCCCAGCACCCTGATATTGTTGCCGTAACATTGGGGATGATCGCCGGTTATCAAATGAAGCAGGGTGGATTTACCGGAACCGTTGGGGCCGGTCAGCAAGGTATGTTCACCGGGGCGAATGAGCAAGTCGATTCCTGAAAAAATCACAGTATCGCCATAACTGACGTTGCCATCCTTCAGCTCCACCAGCGGATCACTCACGCTGCTTTCGGACAGTGGTGCCGGCCAGGGAGGCAGACTGTCAGCATCGAAGTGCAGCAGGGCCTGGATATCCTGATTGTTGACCAGGTCCTGGCACTTCCCCTGCGCAACCATTTCACCTTTCTCCAGTACCGCCAGATGAGAATGCCAGTCACTGATTTCATCAAAATTATTCAGTAAAAAGATCATCTGCAGATCACTATTCCGGCTTAGTTCAGCAAAAAAATGCTGCAGTTCGGCCTTTGCCTGCTTGTCCAGGCTGTCATAAGGCTCATCCAGCACCAGGTAATCCGGGTTTTCCAGCAATGCTTTGGCCAGCAAGGCCTTGCGACCTTCTCCGCTGCTGAGCAGTCGATAACCCCGGTCGAGTATCCTGTCCAGGTTGAGGAAAGCGAGTTTATTCAGATCAGCAGCATCGGAATTGAGCAACTCGCGCACCGTGGTTCCCGGATCAAGCCGGTCCATGAAGTCCGAATCATCCTTGAGCAACTCCTCTTCATAGAAAGCCTGCTGCTCCTCAAAGGACACCACCGCTATACGTTTAGCGGCATATTCAGGCTGTTTTTGCTGCTCTTTGATAGCCTGCGCCAGCCGTTCCTTGCCGGAACCATTTCGACCCAGAACAACCCAGCATTGGCCGGGTTTGATATGCCAGGAGGGAATATTCAGGTTATGGGAATGATACTGCTGAAAAATCATGAAAAATCAGAGCCTAAGGAGCTTGCGCCTTGACACTTTAAGCCAATTCCAAGACAATTCCCACCCTTCTGAAAATCATATATTTCACGGATTTTTGGTCTGCATACCCACAATCCAGTTGCGGATGCAGAGAGTAGTACCTGGCTCGGTAGCCAGGAATAAGAAAGTTTGGATATATCACGCACCCGTAGCTCAGTTGCGGATGCAGAGAGTAGTACCTGGCTCAGTTGCCAGGAATAAGAAAGTTTGGATATATCACGCACCCGTAGCTCAGTTGGATAGAGTACCTGGCTACGAACTAGGGGGTCGCACGTTCGAATCGTGCCGGGTGCGCCACATTATTCGCAGTTAAATCAAGCAGTTACTTCACTATGTGGAGTGCTGCTTTTTTTGTGCTTTTTTGTGGTGTAGTAAAAAATGTACCACTCACATTTTCAGCACAAATATTGTCGGCAAAACTAGGCTAACGTCCGCTTTCGGCCATTAGTGGACAAAATATTTTGTTGAATGCCCTTTTGTAGTTAGTTCATTTTTTCTTTTCTTTTCTTTTACTTTGTACATTAATGAGTCGCCATCCGCTAACATCTTAGTCAGCGTAGAATTACTTTCTGGATTAAACTCGACAATGCCATATGAAAAGGCAATTTCATATCCTCGGTTAGCTTCTTTATTGTAGCTGATTAGTAGGCGACTGATTTCATCGATTTTTGCTTCTGCTTGTTTAATCGTCGCATCGATGAAAAAAAGAACAAATTCATCGCCTCCCAACCGTGCAAAAAGATCTGAATCCCGGATAAACTTCCGTATTGTGTTAACAAAAGCAATCAATGCACGATCACCTTCTGCATGCCCGAACTTGTCGTTGATTGGCTTAAAGTTATCTAAGTCTATAAAAGCGAGCGCTGCTGGAATGTTTTGCCGGTTACAAAGACTAAGGCTATTCTCAGCCAGCATCATAAAACCTCTACGGTTAGGTATTTTTGTAAGTTCGTCAAGTATCGCCATTTGTAATGCGACAAGTTCTCGTTCCACCATGGAAGCGAGATCCTCGAAACTTTCTATGTCTTCTTTCTCAAAATCTCGTGGTTCAATGTCAATAATACAAAGGGTTCCAAGTTTGTGGCCATTTATATTGAGAGGGCATCCAGCATAAAAACGAATATGTGGTTCGTCTAATACCAAGGGATTATCCGCAAAACGTGGGTCACCCAGAGCATTAGGAATGATAAATACTTCATCCCCCAGAATTGCATGCCCACAAAATGAGATATCACGAGATGTTTCATTTACACTGAGGCCGACACAGGACTTAAACCACTGTCGGTTATCATCTACTAGAGAGACAAGTGCGATTGGGACATCAAACAACCGCTTAGCCATTCGTGTCAGCCGATCAAAACGTTCTTCCGGAAGGGTATCTAGAATATTAAGAGACTTAAGGGTTTCAAGTCGGCTTTTTTCATCTTGTGGAACACTAGGCTTTTCCAATTTAACCTCTATGTTTAGATAATAATAAAAATAAGAAGAAGCATATCTTACAGTTTAATATTTTGGTCGAGAATAACTACTTTCGAGCATTTCTCATATTTATTGTTTAGTCTGATTTGGGTCTATAGCGGTCATAATGAAGCTGCTTTTATGGCTTAGCAAGCAAATGTCCGCTATGGATAGATAGCGGACATGAGGTAGTGTCCCAAAAATGTACCAATCTGAGAGTAATTTGAGCTAAAAACTGCTCATTTAGGCTTATTTGGCACATTAACCAAGATCGCAAGTTATTGAAATATAATGATTTAATAACCTACTGGTGCCACTACGAACTAGGGGGTCGCACGTTCGAATCGTGCCGGGTGCGCCATCTAATTTGCAGTTATATCAAGCAGTTACTTCGCCAGGTGGAGTGCTGCTTTTTTTGGCCTGTCAGAAATGTGCCCAAGAATGTAGCATTTAAATCAAAGACCCGAACACCTAAGTAAAAATCAGGTTGTGGTCTGCTTTCGGCCAAATGCGGAAATGACCAAAATACAAATTTAGCAAAACATTAATTTCCAAAAATCACCGTTCTCATAGAAAGTGATCCCCAGTCAAACCCTTCAATTGGAAATTCAATTGATTCGCCTTCTTCGACAGAACCATAAGCATAGATCAATGGTAACCAGTGGTCCTCTGTTGGATGGGCTACCTTCCCGTCATGTGTAGATGATAGAGTCAGAAGTGAGTTGGTCTGGTAATTTTCCAGTTTATGTGTAACTGCCTCATCGAACCTTTTTGCCCAGTCAGGTGTTTTTTCACTACCGGCACGTTTCTGGTCAAAGGCATCTTTCAGATTATGTACAATATTGCCGCTTCCTAAAATTAATATCTCCTGATCACGAAGAGCCTGCAATGATTTGGCTATACTAAGATGCTGTTCTTCGTTAAGGTACTTGTTGATACTAAGCTGAATCACAGGGATGTCCGCTGCAGGATACATCCATTTAAGTATGCTCCAAGTGCCATGGTCTAGCCCCCAATCTAGAGTAAGCATGCCCTTTTTACTAGCCAGAATTTCTTCAATTTTTTCTGCTATTTCCGGGCTTCCAGGGGCGGGATACTCAATTTTATAGAGCGCATCAGGAAAGCCCCAAAAATCATGAATGGTTTTGGGGCTGCTATTGCCAGTCAAGAAAGTACCTTCAATATACCAATGAGCTGAAATCGCAAGAATTGCTTTTGGCTTCCTGGTTTTTGCAGCCAACTTCGCAAAACCACGGCTCCATTGATTGTTTTCTATTGCGTTCAATGGAGAACCGTGGCCTACAAAAATTACAGGCATTCGTTCAGTAAGTTTAGTTTCTAACTGGCTCATATGACTGTCTTACATAAGAAATAGCATTTAATTTCTGGCCAATATAATAATCAAAGGAATACTTGCCAGCACCGTTAAAGGCTAGTGATAGGGTTACTGCAAATAACGCCAGAGCGAATTCATATCCGTTATTACTCATAAACAAGCCATTTTCGATATGTGCTGTAAATATTGCTACAAACATTGTGAAAGCCAGGACGATACCAGCAGGCCTAACAAGAAGACCAATTAATAGGGCAATCCCTCCAAAAAACTCTGCGCTGCCAGCCATTAAAGCCATTAAATAACCTGGATTCAGATCAAGCGACGCCATATATTGGCCAGTGCCTTCCAGACCATATCCTCCGAACCAGGCAAAGAGTTTTTGAGCTCCATGAGCTATGAAAATAATACCGATTGGTACCCGTAAAGCCACTTCACCCAGGCTGTTATTTGTGCTGATTAGACGCTCAACTAGATTTTTCATTAACCACCTCAATTTTCAGTTAAATTTAAGAATTTATCGTACATCGCTTTAATATTGAGCATGTGTTGCCCAAGTATTTAAAGCAAACCTCCATATTCGTCATTATGTTTCTCAGAGAGTTCCAGAGGTTGTGTTAAATATAAATGTCTCAATATATGAGATAAATGTGTAATTATGAGATGTATTGTTTCATAATATGAAACAATGAATAAGTTTATTGAAATGCAAAGTTTCCGGGCTGTTGTTAATTCAGGCAGCTTTGTTAAAGCGGCTGACGAACTTGGTGTTTCCAAAGCAGCTGTGTCACGTTACGTTTCAGATCTAGAGTCCAGGCTTGGTGTTAGACTTTTACAAAGAACAACTCGTCGTTTATCCCTGACTGAAGAAGGAGAAATCTTTAATAATCGAAGTAGGGACATATTAGCTGAACTTGAAGAAGCTGAAAATGAAATAAGTTCAAGAAGTTCAAGTGTGAGCGGGCAGATCCGGGTAAACGCCCCTGTCAGCTTTGGCATCAAATATTTAGCAGGACTCTGGGGCAAGTTTCATGATCTATATCCCAATGTGACACTTGATATTACATTATCTGACCAGTTGGTCGATTTATTAGATGATAATTTTGATATTGCTATCAGAATTTCACGGTTGACTGATTCAAGTTTGATTAGCAAAAAATTATCTACAACTCGCATGATGCTTTGTGCTTCACCTTCTTATCTACAAAAAGCGGGGGAACCGATTCAACCGATGGATTTACTTGAGCATCAAATCATAGCTTACAGTTATTGGTCAGGTGGGAATGAATGGCGTTTTGATGGCCCTGAAGGGCCGCAGAGTATAAAAATAAAACCATGGATAAACAGTAATAATGGAGAAACTTGTTTAGCTATGGCGCTTGAAAATGAGGGTATTATTCTTCAACCATCATTTCTGGTTGAAGAATACATTGCTAAAAAGCATTTAAAAGAAATTCTGCCAGAATACAAGTCTATAGAATTGGGTATTTATGCTATGTATCCCAGCAGAAAACATGTTGCCTCTAAAACCAGGGCATTAGTAAATTTTTTGTCAGAGTCATTAAATTAGATTGAAATTATATGTTTTATTTAAAAATACCAATGTGGCTAACTAGTGATAAATTCATACATCAATCAAAGTTTATTGTAAATTCGATATCTATTAGGAATTAAATTTTATGATTCACCATCTTTCGATACCGGCAAAAGAGCCACTTTCAGTAGCAAAGGCACTTGTAGAATTATTCGATGGCCATCTAAGTAAATTTGGTCCTTACCCTGACTCATATATAGCTTGGGCAGGAGATAATAAGGGCACTGCTATTGAGGTTTACCCTATAGGTACTGAGATGTTTCCAGATTCTGCCAATGGGCAAGCAAATTTTCGGCATGTTCCAGATGCCTCAGGATATACAGCTACACATGCAACAATTTCTGTGAATAAAACTGTTGAACAAATTTCCTCACTTGCTAATAAACATGGCTGGAGGGCTATAAAACTTTCAAGGGGTTCTTTCGATGTGATTGAGTTCTGGATTGAAAATCATGTAATGCTTGAGCTAATGACTGCCGAGATGACAGCAGATTACCTGAAAGACACTTCCACAGATAATTAAGAATCATATTTCTTATACAGTAGCTATAAAAAAGTTTCAGTAAGCAGAATTACAGGTAATTAGAAATGTCCGCTTTCGGCCATAAGCAGACATTAACTCGGTATAGTATTGGGCACTCCTATTAAAAGGGTCTTGGCCCTTGTCCTCTAGGCGGAGTTCCCTGTTCAATTTCGCAAAGCCGGTCGCCAAGAGAAGAACGAATCATGATTGTCATCCACGCCATCAAAACACCATCGGACATTCGTTCTAAATTAAAGGTGAAGTCATCAATGGTGTCTGTATCAAATACAAAATCATCTTCATTGCTTGTAGGGGGTTGACCATAGGGGCTGTAATCAGGATGCTTGTCAAAAAGCTCCTGAAGAAACTCAGATGGGTAAGCAAATTGAGTAGTAAGATACTCCTGTCCTTGCCGATTTGAACGTCTAATTGTTGTATGGACATGAACTGCTCGCGGTCTATACCAGCCCGGCATACATGTATTGAACCAGACAATACCATTCTGATCGGTCATTTGATGCCCACGAAAAAAACGTGAGGCTAGTGCTTCCAGATTATCACCAGTACAAAAATCAGGCGTATCTGCGGTCTCACTAGAGTAAATGCCAGAAGCATCACAATGCCAGACATCAATATTGGCGTCACCGACAGGGCGATATTGATCATCGACAACTCTGAACCCTAAACGCATTGGCATGCCACCTTTTCCTTCACTAATGTCTTCGCGTTCAGGTGCCAAGTCATCATGGCAAGGACCAACCATCATCGAACAAGTTGGTACTCTTATAACATCAGTGACGCTTGAGTTTAAAAACGGATTAGGGTAGGAATTTAACTCCGCCATAGCGGAAGTCCCACCTATGGCCATGCTTCCTGGATCAAGAGCATTAGAGTTTGTAGTTTGTCCAATAGATGGCCTTATACCCAGTGCCAATCCTGCCATTGAGCCGGCAGTTGTGCTTATAAATTGCCTTCTAGATGTATATTTTTTATCTCTCACAGTTTGAACCCACCAAAATTCATTACTTGTTGTATCTAGAATATACAATGATTTATTGGATGTCCGCTTTGGATAGAAAGCAGGCGTTTAAAACACTGTAGTAAAAAACGTACCAAAACAGCACTAATTTAGCCTAAATATAATTAAATTAGGTTAAATTGGTACGGTGACCAAGACCGCAAGTTATTGATTCGTAATAACCATATTGCTAAAAAGTGCCACTACGAACTAGGGGATCGCACGTTCGAATCGTGCCAGGTGCGCTATCTAATTTATAGCATAATCAAGCAGTTACTTCACTAAGTGAAGAGCTGCTTTTTTGTGCCTGTCACAAAAGTGGTAAAGGATGTACCATTTTAACGATTAATTTGAATATCTGGGTAAAAATTAGGATTGCCTCAGAAGTCAATTTGAATCGCCACCAGTTCACTAGACTCTTTCCAGCCTCGTTTGGTACT
>TARA_R110002110_G_scaffold415800_1_pt1 | contig 68293 bp, 61 predicted proteins | sample TARA_R110002110 | Tara Oceans TARA_R110002110 (sample SAMEA4397330) | marine metagenome | biome: Polar Biome; feature: [SRF] surface water layer (ENVO:00010504); material: water (ENVO:00002006), including particulate matter (ENVO:01000060) such as... | depth 5 m | reverse complement strand
GGAATTTTGGTGACAACTTTATCTTCTATATCTCCTAAACCAATCGCTGCTTGTAGAGCACCATCCATCATACTTGGATGCAGCACATAATCATCCAGGGTATCTTTCAGGTGAGAGGGCAACCTAAGTTCAGCCAACACTTCTGTTTTATCTTGATTAACTGCAATGCTTTCTAATGCTTGATGAGACGGGCCGTACTCAAGCCCCGATTGAGCAAAAGCCCCATATAAAGCTTTTTTATCAACGGATTGAGTTTCAAATACTTTTTGCAGCGCCGCGAGGCTGGTCGTATTGTCAATATCTGGCCTTACATTTAAACAGGCTAAGCCTTGGCTATGGACTTGTACTCCACCCTCTGCGCTACTTTGGGTGATTTCATAACTGATATGGGTTTCGCTTTCAGGGTATAGGTTTATATCTATACGGGGCTTGTGGGTTTCTGCCACTATAATCGGTTCGGACCAAATAATATTCTTAAATATTAATCCATGCTCTTCCGCTTGAGAGGCTGTTTTGATAGCAAAGCGTGCCATCTCTAAATAGGTGACGCCGGGTAATACTTTTTGATCATGGATCACATGGTCTTTTAAGAACGACTCATCGCTGCTGAACTGTGCTCTATATTTTATTTCATCTAAATTTGATCCATTACTATGCACTAAAGGATGCAGCTGTGACCGCTGGTTTATCGTTTTTATTCTATCCTCTTCAAACCAGTAGCGCTCTTTTTTAAATGGATAAGTTGGAATTTTTATTTTTTTGGGTCTTTGTATATCAGGCAAGTGTTCATATAAGACAGACCAGTTAACTGTCTCTCCTTCAGCCCAATATTTTAATAACAGCGAATATTTTTCCTTTTTAATCCATGTTTGTATTAACTGATGCTTTGACGCAATCACATCTACATCGTCAGTTGCAATTTTATTTTTAACGTGCCCAGTAAAAACTGTATTACAAGAACTTTCAAACAATATCCCACTTGAGTTGACAAATACACTTAACCGTTCTAACAAAGATGCTTTATCGTTTGCTAATATTGCCAATCTATGGGGCATTGACTCACGCCCGATTTGAAGTGTATAAGCCAAATCCGCCAATTTTGATTTGATTTCTATCTTTCTAATGAATTCATATATGTTTTTTGCATAGTAAATTAGTTGCTCCTGATTCTTTGCAGATAGAACGAAAAGCTTTGGCATCTCAGTTTCTAGTTCTTCAGGTACGCTCTGTGTTTGGGTTGACTCAGAAATAATTATATGGGCATTAGTACCGCTAAAACCAAAAGAGCTCACGGCTGCATAATGAGATTCTTTTGAACTCGGCCAAGGTGTATTATCCTTATGGCAGATATAAGTATAGGGTTTAAGCTCTATGTGCGAGTTAAGCTTCTGAAAATGAATTGTTCTTGGAATTACATTATGTTTTAAAGATAAAATTAGCTTTATCACACCCGCTATCCCTGCAGCGCTCTCAGTATGGCCGATATTACTTTTTACCGAACCAATGTATAAAGGTGACTCGGAGTCTCTATCATTGGAGTAGATACTTTGGATAGAACTCATTTCAACTGGATCCCCTAAAGGGGTGCCAGTCCCATGCGCTTCTATGTACTGGATGGCATTCGAGTTCAGCCCTGCAGATTTAAGCGCATTTGTATAGACTTGTTCTTGTGCATCAATGCTAGGCGCGGTCAGGCCGTTACTGTCTCCATCTTGATTAACTGCAGTTCCACGAATTACTGCTAAAATATTATCATTATCTTGTTGTGCATCTTCCAAGCGTTTAAGAATGATAACACCACATCCCTCAGACCGGACATACCCATTTGCCCTGGCGTCAAAACTTTTACAATACCCATCTGGAGAGAGCATACCAGCTTGACTAAAAGATCGGGTTAAAGCTTGGTTAAAAATCAAATTCACGCCACCGGCTATGGCTAGCTGAATTTCTCCATTTTGCAACGCTTTGCAGGCCATATCAATGGCTACCAGTGAGGATGAACAGGCAGTATCAATCGTTATAGCAGGCCCTCTGGTACCCAACACGTATGCTAGCCGCCCTGACGTAACGGCGGCAGAGTTGCCAGTTGAATACAAGGCTTCTTCAGATGCCTTTAAATGGGCATTAGATAATAATTGTTCATAGTCATGAGTAAACTCGCCAATATAGATACCTGTTTGTGTATGATTCAGTGTCGTTGGATTAATCCCAGCCGATTCAATGGCCCCCCAACTGACTTGTAATATTTGTCGTTGCTGAGGATCAATCATTTCAGCTTCACGGGGAGATATTTTAAAAAAGGTTGAATCAAAATATTCAGGACGATCAATATAGCCACCTTTTGGAAAGCTTTCCCCAGGAGACAACCCTAAAAGAGATGCGCGGTGGACTGGTGAATTATCTATACAATCACGACCTTCAATTAATGCTGACCAATAATCCTCTGTACTATTGATCCCACCAGGAAAGCGGCAATCCATGCCAATAACAGCAATTGCTTGTTTTTTATGTTTTTTATGTTGTGTATTTTGCTTGCCTAATATTTCTGGTGAAATTTCTGTTTTGCTAAAGTATTTTGCAATTGAAGTGGCATTAGAATATTTAAACAAAAAAGATGGTGGTGTGTTGCTTGAAAACTTGACGTTTAAGAAAGCCTGTAACTCAATTAACTCAATAGAAGTGAGGCCCATTTCACGCACAGCAGCATTATCATTATATACATTGGCACGTGCTTTACCTAGTACAGCTAATATAGCTGATCTGGTTGTTTCAAGTGCTGACGAAAAGTCTACTACAATGTGAGACTCTTTTCTCGAGTTTAATCTGAAAGTTTGTTTTAAGTCTAATTCATCAAGATCGTATCTTATTAGGATACCATTTCCTAAATTCGCAATATCTTCGGGGCGATAGTTTTTGACAATACTGAGAATCTGAGCCCCATGCCTCACGTGCATTCTAACAATGGGATCAACAGGAAGTGTATCAGTGCTTTTTTTATGTACGTATGATTCATATTCTTCGGCCGAACCTGTAAAGCTTGCACACCGAGTAATGCCTACTAAGTTTTTATAACGTGACTTTGCCCATTGATGAATAAACCCTAAAAGCAAATGTGCCAAGCCAATACCAGTTAAACCAACATTAATGCTTATGAGCTGCAATAAGTTCCCATTTGTATCACACAGCAAATTTACATTTTGATAACTTGCATTCTCCAGATTTTTTATATCGCTTATAGGCTGAGTATATAAAACACCGACTATCTTGCTATTTAATTCTAATACAAATTGATACCCAGGTGACTGAGTAAGTCTTTCGAATAAAGAGGATTGATCTATACGCATTCTTTCTGGGTAAGTGTTTTCTAATCGACGTAGCGCTATTATGTCATCAACGCCGGCCTGACGGATATCAAAACGATGCTTTTGTAGAAAGCACAGTGATGTCAGAGATTGAGAATGGGATTTTAAATACAGTCGATCGGAGTATAAACCAGCCTCAGCAGCAGCAAGAATGTAATCTTCAGCGCTATAAAGATTCATGCCAAGAATACTTTGTAAATATGAACAACCCCAATTGTTCATCGAGTCTTGATGACAATGGAAAAGCAAGCTTATCATACCAAATCGAGTAGCTGTTTTTTGCCAATTTTTAAAGTATTCAACTAGACTTTGCTGCGCTATATGAGGAACTATCCTCTTACCTGACGGGTTATATACAGTATTTGTATATGGGATTTTTTCTTTTCGCGCTAATGATTTGATATCAGACGGTGGCGACAAAAATAGAGATTGAAACGAAAGAGTTTGGATATATAAAATATTCTCAACATCTATAAAATTTTTCTTGATTAAATTTTTCTCAAACTGTAAAGGAAATCGAGCATCTGCTTGTATTGTTTCATTTGGGATACCTAAAACGTCTAAGCTTTTCTTTAATATTTCGAGCTGTTTAGTCTCTGTACATGACCCTATTACTATTATTGGAAAATCATCGAGCCTCTGACCTCGGAGCGTACTGTTTTTGATGTGCATGTATATTTCAGATAGAAATATACTATTATAACAATTAAGAACCGCTATATAATTCGGCTGATTATTAAAATTCTCATTATCAAATATCTCAGACAAGATATTTTTCCATTCATCAGCAAAGGTATCATATAAACCTGGTATCAAGTCATTATGACTTTTTCTATGAGAGATATTGTTAAATGCCATACTTAACTGCTTAAAGTTAAACGCATCTAAACTCAACAAAATTTCTCGAGTAACTTTTATTTCGCGATCACCCAAAATGGTTTCAAATGCTGTTCTGCCATTAGAATTTAAACTGAATTTAGCACTAGATTGCAATCCTGTACTTTCAAAGTACCCCTCTGCAAGCATAGCTTTTTTAATAAGTCTCAATAACTCAGGAGAAGAAAGATTTGAATAATCTACAGAACAATTTTCTTCATTCCCCTGAAAATGGCCTATTAGGGCGAGCGGCACCCATACGACTGCTTTTAAGTATTTTTCAAATAAATTGGTACTCGTATTACTGTAAATAAACTCAAGACTTTTTGCTAACCATTCTTGTGCCACTTTATCATTGACCATCTGCTCAAATGGTAAATTATGTATCTTTAAAAATTCATCAGGAATATTAGTAAGGTTATCTATGATACTGTGCTGAAAAATAAAATGGTCTGGTTTGCTTTCTTCAAAAACCCCCAGGGACTGAAGTGTTCTGAAGATACAATCAGCATGAGTCCTATTGACTGAAGAAGCACCTATAATCTCACCGATATCTGCGCCTTCATTACTTGACAAAAGAGACATTAATTCTTTTTGCTTCAAACAAAACAAAAATGCCGATAACATTTGTCCTCTGTGAATTCGCTCTGAAAATTTTTTTTTCATTTACTAATCCCAAACAAAATTATTGGTTTGTAGAGCTTATATACAGAAAAGCTATAAGAAGAGAAAAACTGTGTGAATACTCAGCATAAGCTTTTATAGCAAGTATAATTTCCTTAGTATAGCATTTGTTAAAATAATTAGAATAAGCTAATCGCAAGAATGAAAGCTTAATGCTCTTATAGGGCATTAAGTTTATTGGCAGATTACCTTTGTTCCTTTTGGGTCATAGCCGAACCTAGCATTCTACCCACTGGTGTTGCAGCCAGAAATGATTTGGTTAATGAATCTCTTACTCAGAATAATTAAATTTTTGATGTGATATTTGAGATTAAAATAATGCCGCATAAAGAGCGAGCAAAATGCTATTCATTGGCTTGAAAGTTATTAGTACACTGGCAGTTGAAAACTAGACAAGCATGCAGCTTTAACCGACTGTAGGAAATGTGAAAGCTATATGGGATTTACCCTCGGGTCTATAAGATTATTTTGCATCATTGCAAACTGGACACAACAAAAATACTATTTTGATGCCTCTTTAAATGTGGATGCAATAAAAATAACAAGGACTACTTGGCTGGTGTAAGCAAAATTAGCCACAGTGTGATTGATAGTAAGTCTATTTTTCAAATTACTTCGTTTGATATTTATCATATATAATATTGCAAATATCATCTATGTTTTTTGCTTGCGCAAAATCTATCATAGGGATACGAATATTCAAATTTTCAAGCGTCAACATAATTATTTCAGCACGATCGATGGAGTTAGCCCCCAAAGATTTTAGGCTGTCACTCTTCTGAATCTGTTTTTCATCAACTCCGTCCATTATTAACAGTACACTTTTCTGAATCGCTAAAAAAATTGATTTTTTATCCATGGCTTGAGAGTCCCTGCGTTTAATCTTATTTTGGTTCGATGAATTTAGATTCAATCATTTGTGTTACTTCAGATTGATGAAATGTTACTTCATGCATCTTGACTTCTTTTTCTATAAAATTAGAAAGTTGTTCACGTAAAGACTTGGTTAAGTGTTCTTTTAACGTTACCAAGGATAGGCGAGGCTTTTCGGCCAACAGTATAGCCATCTCTAACGCTTTATCAAACACTTCATTTTTAGGAACCACAGGAAAGGGAATTCCACGCTCCTTTAAGGTCTCTCCTCTAAAGGTATCGGCAACTAATAACATTTCTTCAGCAAGTGGTAATCCCAATTTATAGGGCAAGACTAACGTAGCGCCCATCCCTGGGGTAAATCCGTATTTCATAAAATTGGTTGTGTAGACACACTCTAAGCCTAAAACAACTTGGTCGGCAAACAACCCCATCACGAATCCACCACCAATACCATGCCCTTGCATCGCTGAAATGACAGGCACAGGACAGTCTAGCGCTAAACTATAAATATTGATATCGGCAAAGGTACCCTTACCTTCTTGCAAGCCGAGCAAAGCTTCTTTGGTTCCACCACTGGCAAAATAATTGTCATAACCAGTTAAAATCACTGCCTTGATAGTTGTATCTTTTGAAATAGTTTCAAAGGCATCTAATAGGTCTCTGACCAACGCTTCTGAAAAAGTATTTTTGCTTTGTTCATCTTGCATTTGAATACACGCCACCCCGGAGGCGGGCGAAGAAATTTTCACCACAGAATCATTCATTCATCTTCCTCCCATGGTAGCTTGCCTGTTTTTACATAACGAGCAATTTTTGCTAAACTTTCAATATCTGAAAACACTTCAAGATTGGCGTTAATTGCATTTTGCTTATTCTCTTTGGCAATAGGGTTTAGCAAATTCATATAGTTTTTATAGCGGGTTATTCCTTTTTTATTAAGGCGACGTAATCTGAGCAAATGTTTACGCAGCAAATCATCCACATTCTCTTCTAGAGCATCAATTAACCCCATTTCTAACGCTTTGCTTGCTGAAATAGGCTGGGTCATTAGCGTCATATAATGAGCTTTTTGAAATCCTATTTTGCGAATCAAGAAAGGCATAACACATGCAGGCATCATAGAAAATAATAGCTCTGATAAGCTAAGCATTACTTTTTTTTCTGAGAGAACAATATCACAAGCCGCAACAAAACCTACACCTCCGGCATTTACCTGGCCTTTTAACTTAGCAATACTAATATAGGGACCTTCCGAGAGATTTTGCCATAGTTGATATAACGGTTCTGAATTTTGCGTTGGAGAATTTTTTGCATCTGCGGCTTCAGAAATTGCTGAGAAATCAGCACCAAAGCAAAATACGTCGGGCAATCCCTCCAAAATAACAATTTTAGCTTGCTTGTCCCATTGTGATAGGACTTCAATACATTCTAGAATGAGCTTATCATTAATTGTATTATTGGCTTCAGGTCGATAGATTTGTATTGTTCCAACATCACTTTCTAACTTGGTTTTTATGGTTTGATATACAGGCATTTCACTCCCCATTGACCCATTCATATTCGCGATGAAATTCCTTAATCTCTTTTAAGAATAAAACCTCTTTGCCCAAACAGGAGCGAGATTTTTCTACAAATTTTGAATCCGGAGTAAAGTTGCGTGTACCAAATTTAATTGCATTATTGCCTAATAATAATTCATGATACTCATCGAAGTTGAGTTCAGTGCGGTTTTCTAGATTTTTTTTAAAGCCCAATGAATTCATGAGTTCTTGCCCTTCGGATAAAACCACCCCACTGAAAAACTCTGAACAACATCCTGAACCATAGGAAAATATTCCCAGTCGTTTAGGCTCTTTAAAATGTCCATTTTCAATAGTGCTAAAAATAGAGAATAAGGTCATGGCACCCATCATATTACCAACTCGTTGGCAGTAGCTTAAGCCAGGTTGCACTCGCGTTTTAAAGTCTTCTTCAATTTCTTCAGCTGAAACTTTCATAATTTTACGCATAATATTTCGGTGAGCGCCTTTAACCATCCCCCCAAAAGGAGTATGAAAACTTAAATAGTCAAAAGTGACGCCATAATCCGCTTCAGGAACTCTCTTTTGATATTCTAAGTAGCTATTTTCTGCACAATCTAAGTAAGAGAGGAGCGACAAATCTGCATCTCCTGCTTCACTATCTGCAATAGGCCTACAAGTATCCATAACTTCGTAACCATAATAACCGTTTGCTCCGACATCTAGTTGCAATATAGAAGGCACCTCACTAACTAATGCCGCAACAGCACCAGCGCCACCACTTGGCTCAGCAAATTGCCATTCCATGCTAGAAGGTGCTTCTCCTTCAACTAACATAAAGCGTGAAATATCTGTGGCAACGACTAAAGCTTTTGCGCCGGGTGAGGCTTGGGATAAAATAAAATTCACAGCAGTTTGCAAAGCTGCTACACCTGAGTAGCAGGCATTTTTTAATTCAAACAAACGGCAATTTCTGTTTAACCCTAACAAATCATGTATGTAAGTACTCATTGATTTACCAAAATCAAACGAGGATTCTGTAGCCGTTATCACCATTTCAATCCTATCCCTTTCTTCTGGAGTAAGCGCATCGATAATAGGTTTTGCTGCATTTACGGCCATAGTAATCGGATCCTCGTAGGGTAGTGCTACCGACTTTTGTTTCATCAAAAGGTTATTAAAGCGATCCATATCTAAATCACGATACTCAGCAAGTTTTCTTACATCAAGAAAAGCTGTCCCAACAAAAGCATTCATTGCTTCAATACCAACTTGCATCTCGTATCCCCTATTCAATTATTTTAAAGCATACTGACGAATTAATTCCGCTAAAGCCAAAACTTAAACATAGTGCATTTTGCATAATATGTCTAATGGCTTCATTGCTAACTAGATTAAGAAACGTTGAAACAGGTTTTTCTAAATTAAGACAAGGATGCAATAGTTGTGCACGTGCTTGAAGTAAAGTACTCACAATTTCAACTGCCCCTGCTGCAGATAAACCATGCCCAGTGATTGACTTAGTGGTGTTAATATAAGCATCCGTTAATTGGCACTTGATCAGAGCCTCAATCTCTGTTTGATCACCAATTAATGAACCTGTAGAATGTGGATTGACATAATCAATTTGCTCGGGATTAAAGCCAGCCATAGATAAGCAGTTTTGAATAGTTTGCATTTCAGCAGCCAAAGACGGAGCAGGGTTTCGATTGCCATGGCACAGCATATCCCAACCTAATACTTGTGCATACTTAGAGATGCCTCTTTTATCAGCGTGAAGATTAGATTCAAGTATAATTGCGGCACAGCTTTCACCGTAAACAAAGCCTTGGCGGTTTTGGTCGTAAGGTCTACAAGCCAATTTAGGGTTTGGATGTCCGGAGGACACCATTGCTCCAAGAGCTTCAAGAGCATATAGCTCATAAAAAGATAAATCCTGCATTGCACCAACTACAATACATACGTCCATTTCGCCGCTTATAATAGCTTTGACGCCTCTAATAAAAGCGATCTGCCCACTAGCAGAGGCTCCGCCTACAGTAAAACATGTCCCACGAATGTTAAACAGCTCGGTACAAAGCCCTATAATATCACTATCCATAAAAGATAAGCCATAATATGGTTTAATAAAATGTGGTTTTTCAGCGAATTTTTCCTGCAACAACATGTTCTCACGCTGTTGCAGGTTAGTCCCTCCAATAATTAATCCAATGCTATTGGGCTTAATTTCGTCACATTTTGCTTCTTGCCAAGCTTCATGTACTACCAAAGCAGCAAGCTGAGAAGATAATGAGGCAGTTCTAAACGTTGAGGTTGGAAGTTCTTTGGGAATAAGTGGATGGGCTATTTCAGCCCCAACAAACGAGCTATTTTTTTGCCGCCCATCTCTTTTCATTGTGGAAAAATATGAATTTCCTGCGATAAGTTCTTTTAAAACATCACTCTTACCTTGACCTTGTGGTGTAATTATTCCAAGACCAGTGATAACAGGAAAATCTTTTTGTTTTATCATATTTTTTGAACTAACCCTGATTAGAGCTTGATTGTAAATTAGTAATTTTCTGATTTATTAGCTCGGCAGTAGTTGTCATAAGCTTCTCTGCTATTGTATCGACATGACGGTTGCGCCAATTCTCTAGTTCTGTGCCTTTAACCCATTGATTAAAAGCCCCAAGTGCTGGTCCGGTATGTACTTGAAAATTAACTCTTTTCGCTTCATCACCCTCAAATGCCAATCGCACCGAATGCCCAAAATACCATCTGAAAACTAATGCCATTTTATGCTTACTATCTCTATGCGCTTTTTCGATTAAGTCGTATTTCCCAATTTTCTGAAAATATTCTGTGGTTTCAGTAAAAATATCATCAAAAGATTTTTTAAAGTATTGACTTTGAAGTTGAGTTTTAATTTTTTCGGGTAATTCTTCTAATGAGTCGTAGTGATTATAAAGCATGAACAGTCTATTTGCCCTGGCGGGAAAGAATACACCTTTTTTAAGTACTTGGACTCTTGCCCCTATTTCGAACATATCTCCTGCAGGTGCGTAATCCGTATCTTGAATATTAATATCTTGCAACATGTCTTTGACTATATCAGTTATTCCTGATTCAGGCGTACACTGATTAATAGAACCAGTGCTAACATAATCTGCTCCCATGATAAAAGCAGCCGCGATCGCTTCTGGAGTCCCCAGCCCCCCGGCCAATCCGACTCGTATCTTTGCTTTATATTGATATTTAGCCATTAATTCGTCTCGCAAACGAATAATGGTTGGCAACATGACAGTGCTGATACCTTGATCAGTGTGCCCGCCGGAGTCTGCTTCAACAGTCACGTCATCACATATTGGATTGTTTTTAGCCCATTCTGCTTGTTCTGAATTAATTAAATTTTGTTCTAAAAGTTCTTGAATGATTTTTTTAGGGGCGGGACTCATAAAACTAGTTGCAACTTCGGGTCTGGATATTTTTGCAATAATTTTATTTTGGTTCCGGTCTCCTTTAGAAATGCCATGTAATTTAAAAAATACTAATGCAGAAGAGACTTGCATAAAAGCTGCTGCTTCGACGAAACAAATACCTTTCTCAATAAACAGCTTTACAGTCTGCATCTCAAAATTTGGATCCTCCATGTTATGTATTAGATTAACACCATAGGAAGAACCAGGTTTTAGAGCAGCTTGAATGGCTGTGATATCTTGCTCAATTTGGTCTAGGGACAAGCCAGCTGAACCATAAAAGCTCATTAACCCTGCTTGACTCATTCTGATCACTAGTTCTTTTGAGGCAATGCCTCTATACATAGAGCCAGTATAGTATGCATATCTGACATTATATGTTTTTTTGTACTCCGAGCTGCCTAGGTTTTCAGCGGAAATTACATTGTCGAGATTTATACCAGAACCTGCCGTACCATCCATGCTAACTTACTCCATTATGAAATGTTTTTGGGGATAAAAAGCTGAAATACAATCCTTTTAATTCCAATACTAGCATATGTCAAAATTAAGTCTATTAGCTTGTATCTTAAAAATTTCTAGAATATATACAGGCCTGTATTTAGTATGGTTGTTTATATTTATAGCGCAAAGTTAATTAAGTAACGGAAATTGAGCAAAAAAACAGTATTTTGTTAGTTGGCCAAATGATAATATGTATTCATACCAGCCCCAATAAATACATGAGGTCCAATGAATATAGTTAATATACAAGAAAATTACAATTTAAACATAAATCTTTGGCATCCACTTTCATTAAAGCTTAATACCATAGAATCGATATACGACGCAGAGCGAAGAATAATGTTTATTATGATAAAAAAAGAAAATTATTTTTTTAGCTGGGACTTAGCAAAAGACATAAAATTGATACAAGCGGCTACTGCAAAGTATTATCATAACAACGCAAATTATGCACCAAGATATGCAGTTTGGTTTGCTGAAAATGAAAATGTATTTTCCTTAGGTATTGATATTAAAACAACACTGGAGTATGTGGATTATCAGCAAACTGAAAATTTACAAGATTATCTCTTAGACACCCTAGATGCTTGTTATATTCAAACACATTCTCTTAGTCTACCTATGATATCAATTTCCTTTTTATCAGGAAAAGTATGGGGATTAGGTCTTGCTTTTGGTTTGTCAATGGATATTAATATTTGTGATGAAAATACAACTTTTGGGGTCAGAGATATTAAAATGAATATACTACCTTCATTTCTGTCTTTATTTGTACTTTCTAGGCACCTAAGTTTTAATAGCTTAGACACATTAACAAGTGATTTATGTCATCTCACGCCTCAGAAGTTATCAAAAGTTCACTTAGTAGACTACGTTATTAATGGTGCTGCTTACGAGCAAATTAATGATGTTATTGAAAAAGTTGATGAGTATTTTTTTTCGTATTTGTCTTCCGTGAAAATAAAGAAGCATTCAAACATGGTAACAGCAAATGACTTAGAACAGTTTACAGGTTTATGGTTAACTTCCATTAGTAACTTGGGTAAGCAAAATAGAGAAAAGCTTGAAAAGCTTATTGAAGAACAGGAAAAAGTTATAGCACATATGGAATCGCTCTCATAACGTATTCATTGAATGTGAATACATCAAACTAGTAAGTAACCTGTGCACAACTTGTCTGGTTTTTTTACGTGATACAATCATATCAACTGAGCCCTTTTCCAAGAGAAACTCACTTGTTTGAAAGCCTTCTGGGAGGTCAACCCCCGTCGTTTGCTTAATAACACGTGGGCCAGCGAATCCTATTAGCGCCTTAGGCTCTGCTATAATAATATCCCCCAAACTTGCCAAACTTGCACTAACTCCTCCCGTGCAAGGATTAGCTAAAATCGGAATAAAGGGTAATTTATTTTCACTCAACTTTACAAGCACAGCTGAAACACGAGCCATCTGAACAAGTGAAAAAAGTGATTCTTGCATCCTTGCGCCCCCGCTAGTTACAAAACATACTAAAGGGCAATGATTATGGATAGCACAATTAACTGCATTAACAAATCGCTCTCCAACAATTTGTCCCATTGAACCAGCAATAAATTTAAACTCAAAGGCACCTGCGACAACCGGCATTCCGTAAAGTTTTCCATAAAATACAATAAGGGCTTCTGATTCATCAGTATTTTGTTTTGCTTCCTCGAGTCTTTGAGAATAAGGCATAGTGTCATAAAAATTCAAATGATCTTTTACTTCTAGATCAAGGTATATTTCTTCTAATTCTTCAATATCTAAAAAATTTTCTATCCATTTTCGAGCCGATATATAATTATGAAATCCACACGTATAGCAAACATGTTGATTACGTATATATTCAATATCGCTATTAAAGGCTTTACACGAGGTACATTTATGCCAAAAGGGATCTAAAGATTTAGAGTTTTCTCGCTCATTGAATAATTTTAAAAATGACTTTAAATATGACATGGTTAGAATGCCTAACTGTTCATTTCAATTTTTTTAATCAAATTAGTTAGTACTTTTCCCGGACCAACTTCTGTAAACTCACAATCGCTATCTTGTTCTTTACAGTATTGAATAGATGCTACCCACTGGACCGAGTTATAGATTTGTTTTACTAAATTTTCATGAATTGATTCATTCGAATAAGGTTTGGCTGAATAATTGCTTATTACAGGTATTTGGATGTTTGAGAAACTAAAATTCTTAATAAAATCACTAAACTGATCTGCAACGCCTTGCATATACCTCGAGTGAAAAGCACCACTTACATTTAGTGGAAAAAATATTATATTGCCTACTTTTTCAAAAACATCTCGAGCAGTCTTAATATCTTGCTCAGAACCACTAATAACTGTTTGCTTAAAGCTATTAATATTTGCAATATCTATTTTTGATAAATTATTTTCTGACAATATTTTTTTTAGTACTTCAATATCTACCCCGATGATTGCAGCCATTGTACCTTCTTTAGCCAAAGACATGAGAGCTCCTCTCTTTTTCACCATCTTTAGACCTTCAGCAAACTCAAAGGCACCAGCTAAAAGTAATGCATTATATTCTCCCAAGCTATGTCCTATGATATAGTCAGGAATTTGGTTTTGATACTTAGATAAATAGAGCAGATGGTTTACTACATACAATGCAGGTTGGGTATATTCCGTCTGGGTTAACTGTTTCTCAGGATCATTTAAGCATAAATCCTGGATAGAATAGCCTAACACCTCATCAGCAATGGCAACCTCATTAGGAAACTGATCAAATAATTCTTTCCCCCCCATACCTGCAGATTGTGAGCCTTGCCCAGGAAACATAAATATTTTTTTCGCCATTGCATTTACCTTATTAATTATAATATATTTTAATTCAGTATTTTACTAACTAGTTTAGTAAACTCTATATTATCAGAAAAAAAAGAGTAATGGTCAGATTTGATTTCATAACAATTAAATTGACTAGTATATTTTTTCCATAATTTAACATCTGCTAATGAAGAGTGTAAATCACTGTCCCCAGCAATTGCGGTGATTGGACAGGGTAAGATTTCGTTATAACCATCAAATTGGTAATCTTCTAAAACAGATATATCAGCTTTTATAATGGGTAAAAATAATGCTAATGTACTGGGCTCGTTCTTAATTTCACTTGGTAATGGCTGGTAATATTGTTCAAATTTCTCTATAAAAGATTCCCGTTCTAAATGATGAATCTGGGGCATGGATGGTGGAATATGTGGTGCTCTTCTACCAGACAAAATAAAATTTTGGGGTGCAGGATCACCATTTCTAATAATTTTTCTAGTTAACTCAAATCCTATCAATGCACCTAAACTATGTCCGTAAATTGCATAGGGTTGCTTTAAAAGCGGTTTGAGAGAATCGTATAAGTTATTTTCAAGATCAGCGAAACGATTTTTTAATGGCTCTGAAAATCTACGACCATGGCCTGGATATTCCATAACTTGAATATCCACATTTTGAATATCTCTTTTAATCTTATGGAACAATGCGGAGCTTCCGCCAGCAAAGGGGAAGCAAAACAAAGTGACAGGCATATTTTAATGTTCCTAACATATACGAACAATTAGCAGTATAATTTACATCCTAACTTACCTCGACTTTCTGTGTCAATATCGACAAATTGTAAAGTCTAGACTTAAAATTCAAAGGTTGGGAAGAAAAGAAAATCTGTGTAATTCAATTAACGAAAATAATAAAGCAATGTTTGAGGCCAAAATTAATCATCTATGTAACTATTAATGTTTTGCTAGCTTTAAATTGTGTTAAAACATTCTTACTCTAACAGAGATTTACTTGATAAGAGAATCCAGAACCTCAAGAGGACTAATGATAGATTGTAATATAAAATCAATCGAGGACAATGGCAAACCAACAAAGTTATCAAACACTATAACTAGGTCGCTTTTTTCCCATACTTGGATGTTTCCCTGTCTTTTCGTTTTAAATTTTCCGCTACCGACCCTGATTATTTCCCTAAAGCTTTCGATTTGGCTTAAATTAACCGGGTTTATAATGAATGTACCTTGTGAAAAAATTTTTGAGCCCATATAAAATATAGTAAGCCCATCATGGTATGGTATTGAAAATTCTTCTACTGGTTTTATGTATACTTCAGAGTTCAGATCTATTATCTTCTCTTCGTTGCCTTCTAATTTCTCAAATATTTTTATCGCAACTTTAGGTAAAATGTAACTTAAATATATCAATTGTAGGTTATGCAAAAATTTAATAATTGCTTGATAACCTAGCGAAGATAACTTATTCGAAGTAAACTCTTTAACCCTCATATATCCTGTTAGACTGTACTTATTAATCATATCACAATCATTATATTGATTATTTCCTGTTAAATATACCTCTGTTTTTTTATCGAGCAATTCATCTCTCAATATGCGACAGAAATTAAAATTATTATTTTGCTCTATATTGAGATCTACCAAAGCTGTAGTTAAATTTATATGCTTTTGTTTAATGAATTCTTCAGCTGATAATGAGTTGTCAAAAGTTTCTACGTTAATGTAAATATCAAATAGCGATATATCCTCTAATATCATTTTGAAATTACTTTTGAATTCTTCATCTTCACTCAATAAAGCTATTGTACAGTATCCTTTATCAATCATTGGAGAACCTCTTCATTTCAAAATATTCACAAAACTTTTTTTTGACTGCATAATTTATAATTACTTCCTCTTGCAAGTATATCAAATTCTAATTTCTATGCTCGACAATTAAGTATGATTCAAATTTTCTTGTTTACGATATTATTGTAGCATATAACTAGTAAAGCTCTGATCCAGAGATTGATTGCAATTTTCTACATCATTAATTTTAAATTATAAAACTTTCATTAGCTAACTTGAAGAATTTATTTTATACAGCACGTGTGATCGTATACACTGCTGACATGCCTCCTTCCGGAGGATTCGCTTCAGGCAAATTGCCATTCGTATTCATAGGCTTGTCAGAAATATAGTTGTAGTGCTCCCTTGAAAACCAGATCCACTTAGCGTTTAACTAAGCAGACTAAATTGCTTTTCAGAAACAAATATCTCATGCCCGTCGCTGCATATCGCAATCGGAAAAGTTAGAATAGTAGGAGAAAGCCAACCTAGAGGTTTGTACTAGTGGAGTGTAGTGATTTAATGGCACCGGACACTTTAATTAGGGATAATTCATCTCAAATATTAAGGTGTGATTATGAGCAAAAAACGACAATATAAACAATATTCCAAAGAATACAAAGAAGAAGCCGTGGCTTTAGTCAGGGAACAAGGTTACTTTGTCCCAGAGGCAGCAACATCTTTGGGAATTAAAGATACTCTAATTTATAAATGGAAGGAAAAAAGTAACTTCTCAATAACCTGAGGCAAGGGATCAAATAAATTATGGCAATGAGATCAAACTCTTATCAGCTAAAGCTCTACATTTTGAAAAGTCTAAACGTGCCAAAATACAGGAATGAAATCGAAAGAACCACAAATTGACATAAATTCAATACCAGCCTCTGAGCGTACAACAACTGTGTTGTCTCTGCTGTCATTGATTGAGATGCTTCAAAATCAGCTTGCCAAACAATCTGAACAACTCAACACATTCGTTTCCGAAATTAAACGGTTAAAAAAATTAAATCTCAAGCCCAAGATAAGACCTAGTAAATTGCCCAAGCAATCAAATGATGAAGAGGATCAACAAAGTCCTGATGGCACCCAGTTGAAAAAGCGGGCAGGATCTAAAAAACGCAAAAAAAGTGATTCCCTAAAAATAACACATGAGGAAGTTATCCAAGCTAAAGATGTACCCAGTGGCGCCCGACAAAAAGGTTACCAAAATTTTATTATACAAGAACTTGTCATAAAGCCAATTGTGGTTAAATACCGCTTAGAACGGTGGCTGTTAGCGGATGGCACATATTTTACTGCAAAACTTCCAAGTAGATTATCGGGTAACCATTTTGGCCCAACCTTACGAGCCTATGTGTTACATCAATATCACCATCAGTGCGTCACTCAGCCACTACTCCATGCCCAATTACAAGAATTGGGGTTTGGTGTATCTAAAGGGCAGCTAGCGAAGCTGCTGATAGAAGGGAAAGATTCCTTCCACGAGGAAAAAGCATCAATTTTAAAATCTGGTTTATCAGCCTCAAATTATATTCATGTTGATGATACAGGGGCTCGTCATCAAGGCGTCAATGGTTACTGCACTCACATTGGCAATGAGCTGTTCGCTTGGTTTAAAAGTACACAACGAAAAACCCGAACAAATTTTCTTGAATTATTGAGCCAGGGAAGTGAAGAATATTGTTTGACCAGCTTTTCTTTTGTTCATATGAAAAAATGCAAGGTGCCTCCATGGATTCGCACTAAATTAAGTCTATTTAGAAATAGAAAGATTATTGGCAAAGAAATATTTGAAAAATGGCTTATTGATCTTAAAATAAAGCATAAGATTTATGCCAGAGTTGTTACGGAAGCCGCTTTAATAGGCGGTATTCTGAACCAAGGGTTTTCCACCGATACAGTCATTGTTAGTGATGATGCGGGGCAATTTAATGTTTTTCAGCACTCATTATGCTGGATCCATGCAGAACGAGGGATAACATCGTTAATACCAGGTAATGCTTTAGATCTTAAAGCTGTAGATTGGGCTCGTGGGCAAATATGGGATATTTACCACTTGCTTTTAGACTATAAGAAAAACCCAAGCAAAGTTTTTAAGAAAAAATTTCAAAATAATTTTCGAAAGTTTTGTAAAACAGAAACAGGTTATTTAACTTTAAACTTGGCATTAAAGCGCTTATACGCAAATAGGCATGAATTGTTGTTAGTGCTGAAGCGACCGGATATCCCATTGCATAATAACATAAGTGAGAGCGATATTCGAGAGTATGTAAAGAGGCGAAAGCTCAGTGGTTTAACACGTTGCAAACAAGGCCGTCAATGTCGTGATACATTTGCAAGTCAGAAAAAAACAGCGAATAAGCTTGGCGTGGGATTTTGGACTTACCTACTTGATCGAATTGAGATGAAAAATCAAATTCCAGCGTTATCACTCCTTATTGAGCAAGCCGCTACAACCTAGCCTCGCCTCAGGTTATTGAGAAGTTACGGAAAAAATAGAAAAAGAACTTGAAGAAAAATCTCTATCCGTTGATGAACGCGTTGAGCTAAAGAAATTACGCAAAGAAGTTAAAGAGCTACGAATGGAGAAAGAAATATTAAAAAAGGCCAGTGCCTTCTTCGCGAAAGAAATGAAATAAAATTTGATTTCATAAAAAATGAATCAATAAATTTTCCGGTTAGATTGTTGTGTCGAGTCATGCAAGTAGGTAAATCGTCATATTACGATTGGCTAAAACGGCCAGCCAAGGTCATCAGTGCGGAGCTTTTGCATTTATGCCGTCGAATAAAGACATTATTTGAACAAAGCAGAAACAGTCTTGGTAATCGGGAAATGATGAAGAAATTACGCGAAGAAGGCTTTGCAATTGGTCGATATCGGGTTCGAAAGCTGATGTCAATGCTTGGCCTAAAAGTAACGCAGCGTCTAGCATATAAGGTTACGACAAGGCGTAAGGACAGTGATTCTGTTGCCGACAATTTGCTTAATCAGAATTTTAACCCTGTTGGCCCCAATCAAATTTGGGCTGGTGATATTGCCTATTTAAAAACCGGTGAAGGCTGGATGTATCTTGCTGTGTAATGGAGTTGTATTCTAGGAGAATCGTCGGCTGGCATATTGATAAACGTATGACAACAGATTTGATAAGCAAAGCCCTGATTAAAGCTTACAACTTGAGGAAACAACCGAAAGGTCTGGTATTTCACAGTGATAGGGGTTCGCAATATACAAGTAAGCAATTCCAGAGCCTGCTAAAGGGGTATGGCATCAGAGGCAGTATGGGTGATGTTGGTGCCTGTTGGGATAATGCTGTTGTTGAGCGCTTTTTTGGCAGCCTTAGATATGATTGGATTTTTAAAATCGCGCGACCAACGCGTGAGCATATGAAAAAAGATGTCGCGGACTATATGAGGTACTATAATCTTGAAAGGCTACATGCAGCAAATGGTGATTTGTCACCAATTAACTTTGAAAATTCACTAAAAAATGTGTCCGGTGTAGCTTGACCAGAACGCCCAAAGGTGTTGCCGCCTCTGGGAAAGAGTAACCTTGTTCCCTGGCTAAAGCCACGGTTTCTTCTTTGTATTCTTTGGAATATTGTTTATCTTGTCGTTTTTTGCTCATAATAACACCTTAACATTTGAAATGAATTATCCCTAATTAAAGTGTCCGGCGCCATTAAACCACTACAGACTACTACAGTTTATTTTATCTTGTAATTGAATTAAAAAAGGCCTGCACAAAATTAACATCTTCATTATCTTCAGGATTCATTTGTCAACCGCAGCTTGATGACCCAATTACCTAGAACAGGTAAACATAAAATCTCAAAATCCTTATTCATCACAAAGTTAATTTTTATGCGTAATATATAAAGGATCAGGTTTGAAATTAGTCACTGCTGTTACAGGGTAATCTTTTCCTGCTGATAACGAAGTACAAAACCAATCTTCATGACTAAATTGATTGCTGTTAATATGCAATATTTCCATCTTGTTTTGCACATTTATATGAGTTTGTATATTCTTTAAAGGAAAGCTCATGCCGAGACCTATCGCTTTTATAAAAGCTTCTTTACAAGTCCAACATTTATAAAAGTACTTGATCTGCTCTGTAGAATCCAATCTCTTAAAGTACTGTTGCTCAGCAAAATTCATAAACGATGAAATTAGTTCTTTTGAATAAGTTGGTTTAACATACTCAACATCGACACCTAGCAAACCAGACCTGGATATAGCAATGATCGCAACTTCATTTGAGTGTGTAAGATTAAACACTAACGGATTATTTTTAAGATATGGTTTATGCCACTTATTTATTTTGAATTTTATGGATGATGCATCAGCATTTAAATATTTTTCTAGAACTAATCTTAATAAGATATGAGAAACGCAATATCTTTGAAAATCTTTTTCATAAACAAACTTTTCGGCAATACTTTTTTCTTCATGAGATAAAATTATATATTTAGTATTTATAATATTTAAGAAATCTGATGTTTTTAAGCACCAAAGATGCAGATCATTTAGATTTATATATTGCTTACAACTTTGTTGTTTGAAGTTTAACTGTATTGTTTTCATTTTATATTTTATTAATCTTACACTGTAAAAAATAGAATCTACAATACTGAATCATTATAGTGTCAATTATAGAACTAAAATCAAATTTTACCAATTTACTTTGTATATAACCTAATACTAGTTGGCATTTTAAGGGGGGCGCAATAAATTTTATTTTGCAATCGACTAAACAACCTTAGCTTTAATGCATAAATTTTGAGGCGTATCCCTTTGAAAGAATGTATTTATTCTGAATTTTGCTATAGATACTGTCTATAAAAGTGGTTTATCCAAAACCATACTGTTTATTTAAACAGAAAGTGGACTAAACTGAGAAATTTAATGCCTAATTTAAAAAATACCAAAGAAGGGTTAAGTGACATAAGCATCAGAATCCGCCATCCGAAGTGCGCAACATGACATCGAGGGCTAGTATTCTACAAAGATTAAATGGCACTGTTGCGAAAATATATCTTTCTCAAATAGTTTTCAGAGGACTATATTTATGCAGCCTACCCGAATAATTTTCTAATAAAGATATTTTGCTTCACCACGTCTTTACCAATATGGCGAATTTGCCCTTTTTGAATCATGCGCATGGTTTCCATGCCATCAAAAACGTTTTTAGCAGTAGCAAATGATTGATACCACTGCTGATACCTAGACTTTGATTTAGTAGATTTGTGATTGTTTCCCATTGAGTTGTTTAGGTACTTTACAGCCCGCAATTTTGTACCTAGTGGCGTCTCATTCGCAGCTTGCAACTCACTTAAAACAGGTGGAAATGTTGGGCTTTTATCAACGTTTATAACTCGCGGTTTAGTGGCATGTTTGTTACCAAGCATTTTTTATTTTCATTTTGACCTAACATTAACGTAAACCTTAATTCCATCAAGGAATTTATGACTCCTAGGACATTTTTCAATCCTCATCCTAATAATCTGATTTTTTTTAATCATTGACTGGATAATTTAACTTTACTTTAACTCGTATATCTTTAAATACACTCTATCTAAATGCACACAGAGGCTATAAACACAGAACAATATATTGAGTTACTGCTATATTTTTCAGAATTGTTTTTAGTCTTCATTGATGCAATCCTATCTATACATGCCTCAAAACAATTGTTGTACTGAATATTGAACAAGGACTTAATGATGATTGACTCAGCAACCACAACTAAAAACACAGGTTTAACCCTAACCGAATATTGGCATATGTTTCAAAGAGAATTATCAACCCTATATAACTCTCTCAGTAAAACAGAAATAGATAAAAAATATTTATCTTGTCATAATATAGGGATGCAAATGGCTACTATTGGTGAAAAAATTGAAGATGCCAACTTATACCATAAATATAAACTGGCTCAAAAGCTTGAAGCACTAATAGCCAAGCTTCCTACTAATGGACTTCCGGATATTACAAGTCCTGCCACCCTGGCTATTGCCAAAATATTTCTCAGTCACGCAAAACGATGTGCAGAAGGACATGTGTATAGCGAGCAATTTTTAATCAACATTAACCTAGGCAAGCACCAACAACGGGCACAAAGTGATGTAAATGAACTTGAGAAAAGGATAGCTATTTATCATAACAAGGTAACAAAATATAATAACAGACAAGAATCATTACATTCTCAATCTAGCTTGTTAGTTACGCCCTTATTTGAAATACCAGGCTGTACACATAAAATCACAGAACTTGACTCACCAAAAAATAAAAAAAGTAAATACTCTCTACATAGAACATAAATAGAGAAATTTCGTATCACTGATGAAAAATAACCACCTTAAGCTGCAAGCTCATCAGTCGTTACGCCTAATTACATATGAAATCAAGTGTATGATGAAAGAACAAAACAATCAACTTTGACGCCATTTATGCTAAAAATTGGTTTAAAAATACATGTCAATATCTCTAAAAATAGGGCTAAATTCCGATGACTCTACATTAATACCACTGTGATACTAAAATAAAATTCAATAAACAACCATTTACCAACACTTTATTATGCGTATCATTTATTTTATACTTATATTTTGTACTTTAAGTTTATTTTATCAAAATCTCTTTAGTCACCTTGAATTGCCCACTATATTCAAATATTTTCCCGTATAGTAGATGGTTAGCTGTAGCAATCATTTTGAAATCTTTTGCATCGTCAGATAAAACTGTTTCAAGAGCAGTCACTCTGCCTAAAAAAACAGCCATGGGAATAGGGATATTTAACCCCATAAATCGCCATATATAACCTTTATAATTTAGGTGAATGTTTTGATGTTGGTACTTGTATGCCAACCTAATACCGAGGCCATACTTCATTATTTCAAGCACATCCAACTTTGATGTGACAATAATCTTTGATTTAAAATGGTAAGGCTTCCCCTCTGGGTAATGAAATACGCGATCCATCATGACTGACTCTGAATCTTCAGTAGAGCTCAGTGTTATAGTAACAGGAATATTAGTTCCTGCGAATGGAACTAAAGCACCAGAAAACCTGAGAAATGGAGATATTAATTTATAATACTTCGATAAATAAATATTCATTGTGCCATTTAAGATAACGGATTCTGTGTGGTAACTACGATTAGCATATCTTTTATGGAAAATCACAGGCATGCTATCCCATTGCGCTCTAAAGACACGGCGAAACAAGGGTTGCTCACTGTGCTGTTTGATACCCGGGGTTCGTCGTAAAAAAAGAAGGCAATTTCGAATGGCTTTGAATAAAGGATATATTACAATTACTGCCCACTTATGTTTAAATAGCCGGGCGTTTAGCTTATTAAACAAATCGACTGGATTGCTTAATAGTGCCAAAAAACTAACAGCCTCTTGTCCATGATAGTATGAATCTTTGTACTTCACGACTATACCTTCATTTAGATCATATCCCAATTCCAAAGCTTCTGTTACTAAGGGATGATCTATCCTTGCACTGATGACTTCCAAGTGACCAACAGCGTTTTTTATCTTGAGCGCTTTGGCACATTGGGTACATAAAATACATTCATTGTCATATATTAAATATATTGTATCCATAATAATTTTTGCTTATTGAAGTCTGATTAAAATAAAATAGCCATGGTCGTAAGCTCATCAAGATTGTTAGCATTTCCAAAATGATTTTGTTAAAAAAATAAGCTGCGATTTATTTTTGTAGTTCCCTTTGTTAAGGATTTTATTCAACTTGAAATAAAACGTTAGAAAGTTCATCAAGTGTTTTAACAAGATCCAAATTCTCAATGGCATTAGGTAGTTTATGAAATGTGTCAAAGGTCCTATGCTGGGTCAAGCCTATCCGATCTGAATTATTCATGTGCTTTTGAATAACTCTAATGACTTCAGGCTCAGCGAATAAATCTTCTGGTGTTTGTTTCAAATATAAGATTTCTTCTTTGCTAGTAATTTTTAGAACTTTGAACCAAGGTGTATCGACAATATCCGCACTATCAGTCGTCTTTACATTCAGCGTGTCTTGCGCCCAATTGATTATTTTATCAGTTGTGTTTAAGTTAATATTTTTAGTCAAAAGACTTAACCTTAAAATTGCACACCTTGTGTATTTTACATACTTCTAGGCAAAAGTATTAAATTTTCATAGAGAATGCGCTGCGAGATGGATTTGTATGGCTTGTGCTCCATGCGACTTCAAGGCGGCTCTAAGCCCTTATTAAAGATGTCATAAATTAGGGAGCTATATAAAACAAGCATCCCATTGTCATTTAGCCAACTTTTTTCAATCTTTTATTTACTCTCTTCCATTCTCTTTTCTATAAAACTCAAATAAATAGTTCGATTATCTGCAGCAACCATGAAACATTGTATTTTTACTAACCTAATTATTCATAGTAACTGCCTAAGTTGGCCATAAGCTATTACCTCAAAACAGAATGCATAATCTCATTATTAATACTTGCTTGATAAAAGAATAAAATATAGTAGAACAACACTTTCTGAGTATGAGATAATCCGTAAGTAATAAATTATCTTAATAAAACAAAGGGCTCCCAATGCGGTTCAATACAGAAACAGTCATTTTATTTGAAGCCATATACCTACTCGCAACAAGGAACCAAACGTTATTACTAAAAAAAATGACCCAAGACAATAGAGAACTATATCAAAAATGGATCTCTAAAAAAAATCTGGCGTTAAAAGAACAACAGTACCTACAACGTGAATATAAAGAAGATTACCAGTTCATTCAAGCGTCGAAAAATTCTCCGCGTAGTATCCTAAATCATTTTGCTGTTATGAATAAAACATTCACTTGCCATAAAATAACAATACAAACAGAAAATAAAAAAATAAGTCAACGACATGGAGTTTAATCCTAAATGACAAACTCACTGTCTATTTAAAATAGAAACAAAAACCTATAGATAAAACAACTAAACAATCTACCCAATAAATTTAGCCATCAAAAAGGAATCTAAGAAAATGGATCAAGCGTTTTGGCATGAAAAATGGAACAGTGACAATATACCATTTAATCAAAAACAACCTAATCCTTTCATGGTGAAATTTTTTAATCGGTTAAATCTAAAACCAGGTTCAACCATATTTGCACCTTTGTGTGGCAAAAGCGTTGATCTCGTTTGGCTTGCAGAGCAAGGGTTTAAGGTTATTGGTTCCGAACTCAATTACCAAGCCTGTAAAGATTTTTATCATGAAAATGCTATTCCATTTAAAGAGCACAAAGAAAAAAGCTTTCATTTTTTTTCTAGTGAAAACATAACGCTTCTAGCTGGAGATTTTTTTGAATTAAGTAATGACATTATTGGAAAGATTGATGCTATATACGATCGTGCATCATTAATTGCCCTGCCTTCTGATACAAGGCTCCTATATGCTGAGAAAATAATTAACTTAACAAATGCTAATACACACCTGTTTTTAATAACAATCGGCTACAAACAATCTCAAATGCAAGGCCCGCCTTTTTCTGTCAATGAGACTGAGGTTTATCAGCTTTACAGTCAGTATTTTCATATTGAGACTGTCCATAATAAACGGGCTAAAAATATCCCACTCCACCTACAAGCTAAAGGTCTAATTGAGGCGAACGATTTAGTGTTCTCATTACTTAAAAAATAGTCACAATTTCATCAAGATTAAAAATATGAATCGACTCATGAAAGTGAAAACAATGAACGAATAAAACTTAACGAGCAAGGCCCATTTGTGTTGAAATGCAATAATTTGGCATAATAATATTATGGTTTTAAGGTAAAAAGAATTCTAGTCAACTGACCTCAGATAGCTTGCACTACCAACAGGGCTATATTTCTACTGGGAAACAGATGTTTTAATGTTATCTAACTTGTGTAAATAACCTTAAGATAAAATATGCTAGCCTATTAGTTAGTTTGATTTTTTTTTCCAAGTATTCAAGTGTTATAGAAGATTTAGTTTGAAAAAAATAATCAATCAAAAATTTAAAATACCAAGTATAAATTCAAAAAATTAATGTTACAAAAATAAAAAATTTATAATTAGGGTGTCCTGTAAATTGCTCTCATTACCCCTTTACTGCGATTTACTTTTACCTAATAAAGTTTTTTTTTGCAAAAACATTTATCCTGCTCCCAAGCTATCTAAAATTGTGCTTAATATAATTCGCGCCGAACTATATTAAGGTATTTTAATTTTTGAATTATAACATCATAATAAATGCTAAATATTTCAGTAAATATACTATAACAATCTCAAACAACATTTGTAACAACACAAATAAATTCTACTTGTGACTACACCCATTCAAATGATCTGACTTTAATTTTCATCTGTTCTGTGTTATAATCATTCGCCTTACTTATCGTGGAAAAACAAGTTTATATTATGAAAAATACACCATTATGCATTTGTAACGAGTTTATCCAACCCGGAGAAAAGGCCAATTTAGCACTGCAAATGCCCGATCTTTACTCATGCGCCCCTCTCTATATGCCCATTAAAGTCATTCATGGAAAAAGCGCTGGCCCATGTCTTTTGGTTTTCTCTACTATTGATGGAAACGAGATGAATGGACTCGAAATTGTTAACCGACTCATTGAATCTTTTGATGGTGAAAGTATTAATGGAACTATTATTGCCGTTCCTGTCATTAATATTTATGGTCTAACCCATTTCCCAAAAACAATGCCATCCGGAAATAATCTTTCAGAATGTTTTCCAGGTAGGGCAGATGGTAATTATGGTGAACGTATAGCACATATTCTAACCCACGAACTAATAAAAAAAGCTGACTATTGCATAGAGCTTGATACAGGTGCGCTAAACCATAACATATTGCCCCAAGTGTACTGTAATTTTGATAACCAAAAAACCAAACAACTTGCTAAGGCATTCCAAGCCCCCGTTATTACAAATGTCAGCATTGAAGGAAATAACTTTCGGCAAACCACAGAGAGTTTAAATATCCCCCTTATTGTCTACCAAGCAGGCGAAGCAATGCGATTTGATGAAAATGCCATAACATTAGGCGTCAATGGAACAATTAACATAATGCGCTCTATTGATTTACTCGCCAAGGAAGAGCCAATTACTGAATTCTCACCTGTTTTCTCCCAAGATGAGGGCTGGATTATCGCTCATCGTGGTGGCATTTTGCGAACCTATGTAGAGCTGGGTCAGGCAATAAAAAAAGGGGAAAAATTAGGCACCATTTCAGACCCTTTTAGCGCCGATATTGGGGAGCATGTCAAAGCAACAAAGGATGGAATGATCGTCGGTATCAACACAACCCCTCTCATTCATGAAGGACTATCAATTTTTAAAATAGCCTCATTTATTGACTACTCAAAGGCTGAAGATGCCATTGAGTCTTGGGAAGAGCAACAAAGCGATTCGAATTAATTATGACTGATAATAAAATTTCCTCTTTGGGCATTGCCGTTTGGTTAGTTTGTGCTATCTTTTTCACTTACGAATTCTTACTTAGAACGGTGTTAGGTACATTCCAACACCCTATTATGTATGATTTAAGTTTAACCCCATTTGCCTTCGCCATTCTCAGTACCACGGCGTATATGGTTGTTTATGGCGCTATGCAAGTCCCTGTAGGTATAATCACAGATAGGTTCGGACTAAAAAAATCATTAACGTTTGCTGCATTGCTTTGTGCTGTTTCAAGTATTGCTTTTGCAATGACTTATCAATTCAAATCCGCAGTATTTGCAAGAATGCTCATGGGACTAGGCTCATCATTTGGGTTTATCTGCATGCTCGTCTCTGTCTATGACTGGATGCCTAAAAAGCATTATGGCTTATTTATAGGCCTATCACAATTTATAGGCACAATGGGGCCTATGGTTGCAGCAGGCCCACTTAATAACATTGCTGTGAATGGCAACGTTGATTGGCGTTCTATTTTCCTTGGCCTTGGTTTTTTTGGATTCCTGATTACCATATTTATTATTGTTATCGTTAAAAATAGTCATGAAAGCCTTGGGGGTTTTAGGATCCTAACTCGACCTACATCAATAAGATTAAATATTGTTTCTATTTTAAAACAGAAGCAAGCCTGGGCTATTGCGTTATACTCTGCGCTAATATATTTTACTCTGGAATATCTTTCTGAAAATGAAGGTAAAATATTTCTTGAGATCAATGGGTATAGCGCAAAGTTTTCATCATACATGATCACTGTCGGCTGGTTAGGCTATGCTATTGGCTGCCCTCTTTTGGGTTTTCTTTCCGACTATTTCCGACGCAGAAAAATATTCATGATTATAGCTGCTTTAAATTGCTTGGCAGCAATCATAACAATAGTCTATTTCCCAACATCAAGAACTACCTTAACAGGTGCTTTTTTCTTACTGGGCATTGGTGCGGCTGGGCAAAGTGTTGGATTTGCTATTATGGCAGAGCAATGTAGTAAGTTTTATTTAGCCGCAGGCCTGGGCTTTAATAATTGCATAATTGCTTTTCTGGCATCTGTAAATGCGCCCGTTATCGGATGGCTACTAGACAACCATAGTCATACAGATACCCTCATTAAGGAAGACTACGTTTATGCATTTTCGTTTCTTGTTATTTTAATTTCTGTGGGATTATTCGCTTCAATCTTTCTTGTAAAAGAAACTTATTGTAGACCAACCAAAGACTTTACGTTAATCAAAAATTAATTTTTGCTTATGAATGTCACCCATTAGCAAACTCTAGCTTAAGGCCAAGGAATGGAAATAGACATTTTCCAAGTTGATGCTTTTACACAAAAACTTTTTAGAGGCAATCCTGCAGCAGTCTGTCCTTTACGTGATTGGATTCCTGATGAAACAATGCAACTAATTGCACAAGAAAATAACTTGTCTGAAACTGCATTTATAGTCAAAAAAAATGATGTCTTTCATATAAGATGGTTTACACCCAATAACGAAGTAAACCTTTGTGGGCATGCAACGCTCGCCTCTGCCTTTGTCATCTCAACGTACCTAGAACCGGGTAAGCAACATATCAAATTTCATTCCCAGCAAAGCGGTAAGCTTGAATGCATATATCATGAGAAGACAAATAGATTTCGTCTTGACTTTCCTGCACTCATCCCCACAAAATGCTCTCCCCCCACAGGTATGCTAGAGTCTTTAGGCATTAAAAATGCAGAAGTGTTTTCTTCTGAATATTTTTTAGTGGTAGTAGACGATCAAAATACAGTTCAAAAACTACAACCTGATTTCCATAAGCTCTTACATATAAAAGAATTGACAACAGGAGTTATTGTATCTTCACAAGGGAAAGATGTTGATTTCGTATCTCGTTTTTTTGCCCCAGATCTTAGTGTCCCAGAAGATCCGGTCACAGGATCTGCCCATTGCATTATGACGCCATATTGGGCAAACAAATTGGGTAAAAATACTCTTAGCGCAATACAACTTTCTCATCGTCGTGGAGAAATTGAATGTGAGCTAGTCGGTGATCGTGTTTATTTATATGGCTATGCTGTGCCTTATTTGACCGGAACACTTACAATATAATAGAACTTCATATTGACCTAGGAGTGATTTACTTTTTTAGCCTATGCTCAAGAATAGCCACTCTGTAAAATCTTACAAACTAAAGTAAATTATTTTATTTTCAAAAAGAAAGTATTATTACCAACCAGGTATATATTCAAAAATGCATTTGGTGTATTTTGTATTTTACTAATAATATCTTTTAATCCCTCTGCCAACAAGTCTTCATGATAAAATGAGTCATCATCAATAACTATACCTAGTATTGTGTCTTGATAAACGCCATTCCCCTGCTTATTAAGCTTTTTTACAAAGCTTTCTCTTATCATAGGCACTAATTTTTTATCAATGACTTGATGTATTTCATTTGTACTAAGTATGTCCTCAGAAGGAGAAATATGCGTGATTTTTCGATTTTTGATGTTACCATCATAAAGAACATCTTGGTGAATGGGTGCAGAACCATACCGTTCAAGATGCTCAAGTTTTATACTATCATTTTAATGATCCATCGCTGTCACCCATTCTACTTTCTGAATGGTTTCATCTGTCATGACTAATTTTGCATCAAAACGTAATTGTTCATCTTCAATTAAACTAATAGAATGAGCCTGAAGTTTTTGCGCCAGTTTTAATGTTGGTATGAATTCATAATAAAATTTGCCATGCATTTTTTTATTGATGTTATATAAGTCTGATTTTATGCAATGCAAAATTTTATCAAGCTTGATAATTTTATTTTTTATATTTTTAGCCGTTTGAATCGATAGTTTTTGCCTAAACATTTTTTGATAGATGTAGGCAGCTCTCCAGCGTAATAAATACTTAGCGTAATAGTGGAGCACAAAATTAAAAAATGTTTGCTCAATAATTTTCATATTATTATAAGTATATAGCTAAAGAACAAATTTTGGTAGATTTTGTAATTTAATATTTCGCTTAAATATACTGCATTATATTATTTAATTTTGTATAATTGCCTAGCTAAATTATTTTCATTATCACTAACTGGCTCATTAAAATCAAAATGGTAGTACATGCTAAAAATGCCTCCTACACTCGAGAATACTCTACCATTTGAGCAGAAATGGATTCTCGCCACCAGCAAGCACTATAAGATTTGGTTTAGTCACGATCCAAATGAATTTATATCGACAGAAAACAAAATTAGATGCATTCGTTTTAAGCTAACCAACCCAGAAGCAAACCTAAGCTTAGTCTATAGTTCAAAAATATTAAATGCAGAAACGATAGTCGAATTAAAAGAATTTAGTCAAAAATTAAGTATTGAGCTTATAGATTTCGATACTGATATTCCTCTCATGTTAAAACATGAATATGATGAATATCTATTTCGCATTGCAAAAGGTGAAATACAGAATGCTATAAATAATAATGGTGGTAACTTGGCCGCAGCTTCTGATTGTGTCCGTTTACTACCAGGCGTTATTAAACGGTGTGGCATATACTCTGATTTTGATGTACCTATAAACTTCAGCGCCTTGCCACCCACTATAAATATACAATCTCCTGTTATATTTCCGACAGTAATAGAAACCAAAGGAACCGCTTTGCAGTGCCTTTCTTTTAATAATGAATTTCTTGGGTTTGCCCAAAATAAAAAAAACCCGAATAAAATTGCACCAGAAGCACTAGACTCACTTCGATCCGCACAGCTTGAAATAATTAAAAGATACTCAAAGCCTTTAAAAGCACTACAAGCGCCCGTCATAAAGGGATTACATACTTCTATCACCTTAAACAAAAGGCTCTCTGCAATTATAGATTGGATTGGTCGTAAAAATATTTCTAACCTTAGTATTTTTAACATTAGAAGATTTATTGACAACCTAACGATTAGGGATTTATTGACTTCTTGCTATCAATTTGAATTAGAGACTATCTTAAGCTTTAAAAATATTTCAACATACTCTGACTTAGAACTTATGGCATGCTTTGGTCAATATATGCGTAAAAAGTATACTCATCAAACATCAAAGTCCATAATAGATTTAACAAATCATCAAATTGCAAATAACATTCTAACTAATATGAAACATGCCTTGCTCAAAAGTAGTGTAATGGAAATTTCAGGTCCATTTATTATGATAGCTTTCTTTATGAAAAAACTTGAAAATTTGGATTTTTATCAAATTTTCACTCAAGATTTACAAACAGAAAGAGAAATGTTTATTCGCTGCATTCAAAGAGCAGGTTTAAATAAAAATGGGTTAGATAAATATGTTATTGGTCAAGATTCAAACCCCACAGATAATAAACCTTTGAGTGATGAGTCCTGGACTCCACAAGGAGCGCACCAGGCTCAAATACGCTCAGATACCTATTTGAATGCAATTTTACTCATACAGAGAGCTTTTAGAAAATCACTTTCCTGTAAAGCAAATAAAGAGCATAAACCATCTTTATCTAACCTACTGAGGTAATGAATATACAATAAAATTAACGGCTGTATTTGAATAAACCACTCATCTGTATTTTTACCTGCTTGAGCAAGAACTTTATTTGACAACGGTCGCAACGTAATTTAGTATCCATTCAAAAAAACAACTGGCAATATCTTATGCAACACTTAAAATCAAAACCAACTTATTTATATAAAATTGCAACAGCACAGCAATGGGATAAAATGTGTGAATTCGGTATTCAGCATAACCAAGGTTCCGCACTAGACCAAACCGATGGCTACTTACATTTAAGCTTATCTCACCAAGTAGAACGGATTGCGAAAAAATATTTTTCTGGTAAGGATGAGTTGAAACTCATCATAGTAACATATAGTGTTGTTTCAGAACTCATAAAATGGGAGCCCAACTCAAAAGGCGAACTATTTCCACATAGCTATGGGCAACTACCCACTGAGGCCGTTTCTAATGTTTTAACAATCGAGAGCCAGGATTATGATTTTAACCGGTTTAAGTATTAATTGGCAGGGCTTGAACTCAAAGGAACTGTGTGATGAGTGCTTAAAATTATGTTAGGTCCTCATATTATTTCTATTTTCTTTACTAGGCTCCTGCAGCGTGTCTTTTGCATTTTTAATATCGCTTTTATATGATTCAACGACCTTATGTAGCGCGGAACTTTTACTACCTATATTATCTTGAACCCTTCCTAATGCACTTAATAATTTATCCACAGCGCCCAGATCATTTACGTCTGTCTTAAACTGGTCTATTGCATCCATAATACTTCTGATTTGTTTTTTTCGCTCTGAACCACCACCATGCAGTTCTGCAGCCCAACCCCCTATTTTTGCTGTCTTTTTATTGCTTAAATATTCACTATTTAAAAGGGCTGCTTCCCTCGGCAAAATTGTACTAATATAATTATTTAAAATTTTTGTATCTCTTTGCTCTTGTGTCTGTTGTTGTGTCCTAGGTTGTTGCTGCACTCGTGCTTGTTGCTGCATTGGTAAAGGCAAAGACCTATTCAGTTGTTGTGCATGTTGGAATGCAGGACTGAATTTACCTCTAACGCCCTGACTTTTCTGCTGCAAGCCTTGTTGGTATTCCGCTGTAGCTAATTCAACAATTTTATCGACTAACCCATAGTTTGTTGTAACGCCTTCTTGTCGCATCGCCCCCCGTTGAGCATTCAAATCAGCCATATAGGCTGGGTTGTCTAAATAAGATTGAATTTTTTGTACCACTATTGTTTTATTAACGATCGCACCATCTGAGCCACGTAACACTTCTGGACAATTCCTAATTTTAACCGCGAGATCAGCTAAACTCTGAGCCCCAGCAATCATAGTCGATATTTTTTGATCTTCATGTTGTCTTTTCCCTAACTCGACTAGCTTATTCAGTATGCCGTAGTTACTTGTCACACCACTTTGTTGCATCCATTCTGTATGCTCTCGACTATCTATCGCACCTAACAATTCTGGCTGAGTGACATATTGATTAATGACATCGATGATGGATTGTTTACTGATTTCAAATTGACCATTGCTGCTATTCAGCTTACCCGGATAACTTTGAATAAGTGCTGCCAGCTGATGTAAATTTCGAGCCTGAGAAACATCTAATCTCGTTTGAGATCTAGGAGATTGCGCCGTAGCAACAGGACTTGGATGTTGCTGGCTTTGCTGTGCCACTAGAGAATACTGACTCGCTAATTGCTTAGCTTGGCTAAGGTAATTTTTATTTTGAGGATTATGCTGTTTTGGCACTAATAAACCAACATGTTCATTTTGTTTGGCTTTGTTTATATTCTTAGCAGAATCATCGATTAATATAACACAAGTTGGATCGTCTATGCCAAAGTGTTTCATCGCCACACCTATGTGCTGTTCTTTGCGATGCTCGTGTTCTGGGTTCCCTTTGAATACACTTCCTGGCAAACGTGAGGGAAATTGCGGTTCACTATCAAGCGGATTAGTATAAGCTGGGACATCACATGGATAGCCACCGACAACTTTTACCTGGCTAATTTCTTGTGCCGATAGACCTACCGCCTTTAAAGTTGTTTTAGCAACTTCTGGATACATTGTAAACGATGTTATGGCTAATGCATGTCCTTCACGTAAAATAGATTGCATACAGTCTTTTAATTCACTTTGATTCTTAACACCAAACTGCGTGATTAAATCATTAATAATTTCAACTGAAGCCCCCTGGGAAGGCACACCTCTATCTGCAAGAGCATTATTAAAGTGAGCGTTCACTATAGTATGATCAAAGTCAAAACAAAATAGTAATTTTGTACCTGCCATATATCCTCTAATAAAACGACATTATTTAAATGAATCGCAAAAATCAGAAATTGAAATGCGAAACCACCATATTTTTTAGAGTTAGGCACATACAGAAAAGTTCAATCTAAATTGCTCTAACAATGTGTAGGCGTGATTTAAAAATATCCTACCAATACAAGCAGTTATCTTCTAAGTTGAAAATATTGGTGTGAAATGGAGGTGAACTAAAAATGGGTATAGTGCAATAGATTAGGTTTATGGTAATTAACTCTGTTAACATGCGTAAAATCATGCAAATTTAAGCGCCAGGAAAGCTGAAACTACACAACCCTGGCTAAAAGCTTCTTATAAATAATTGTCAATTAAACTCTAACTTAATATTTAAAATTTAATCTTATATTGCGCCTGTACGTCATCGGACAAACTATGAAAAAAACACTTTTAACCTTACCGCTGTAAACCTGAGCAAAGAGACCCTATTGTGTAGCTAACACGCAAGAAAATAGTCCAACAATTAATTCACAGTGCTCGATGCTTGTAATACTTTACTAATTTCATTTATAGCAATTTCAACCTTAGCTCTATTGGTAACAACGCTTAGCACAATCGCAACGCCATAATATCTTTCCTGTTCACAAACAGTTTGAGATAATTTATCAAATTAATTCGCCGTATCAACTAACATAGGCTAAATGTAGATTACAGACTATAAGATAGGCACTGTTCTATATGACATTCATCGTCTTTCATTTGATTAGTTTGATTAGTTTGCAATTGCGATTGATACTGATAAGCTGGGAATGCATTCAAAAAAGTCTTACTTTGACTTACCATGGACTGCTCACGTTGTAATATTATTTCTAACGCTTGTTTTCCTGGGTAGTTTTGTTGCTGCTGCCATTCTAAGTAAATAAAAGTGCATGGGTGAGCATTTGGCCCCTCTAAAAGTAACGCTCTCTCATACCTCGTTGCTTGCTCCCAAAATATTTCTTGCATACGAAGTCGTTTATTGCCATGCTGTACACAAAAATTATGGAACAATAAAAACCCCATCAACTGTCTCGCTCCGTCCCCATATTGACCTATATCATATTTTGCGCAAGCCATAAGTTCACATAATACCAACTCAAAATTACTCGCAACTTGTTGATAATACCATAAAGAACTGGGCTGAATTTTCCGTGCACTTTGAGAAAATTTTAATAATAAAATTGATAGTGGTAAACTTAATACTAATTTATTTTGAAAAAGCAGTTCTTGGTTCTTAAATAAGCTAATACGACCTGACTTAACAATGGCCTCTAATACAAAAGAAAAACCCTGATAATCGAGTATAGTATCATCAAAGAAATGTGTTTTTCTCCATTGAGCGTATGCTTCTTGCTCTTCTTGTTCTCTTTGAGCCTTTTGTTCTGCGATTAAGACTGCTTGCTGTTTTTGATATTCAATGTCAGTAGCATGTTGTTGCCAAATTATTTCTAATGCTTTTAGCTGGGGATATTCTTGCTTTTTACGCCATGACTCAGACAAAAAGTCATAGGGCTCAGGAGGGACCCTCCTCTCTTCAAACCAATAGTGTGCTGTTTCTTGTTTTTCTATATCAGGAATTAATTGATTTATTATTTCATTTAATTCATATACAGTCCCATCATGCACAATCGTCAGATCTTGTTGTAATAAAAAACCCAGTAAATATTCGGCGTGGGATTTCTCAATGCTGGGATAATACCAATGATGAAACCGTGCATAACGCGTTAAAGTACTTATAAAATTATTCAAAGTATTTACCGGAGAATAAAATGTCTTAAGCTCTTCAGATTGCACAGAAGCTTGTAATTTGAGGTAGTCTATAGTTACTTTGCTAGGCAACTGAACATAATCAAAATCATCAGATAAATTCACTCTTTGATATTGAAAAACATAGCCAGCCAACTCAAGGGTTCTAATAATATTAACAAATTCTGATATTGTAAATTGATGATCGGTTGCCATTTTCACTACTCCAAATTAATCAACAGAGAAGATAGTTTGTATAATTACTTATGTCAAATTTTCCTGACAAACAATTGATATCATCTAAAATTGAACAATTCATAATTTAGTTTGTTGTCTATTATAATTTTATTTTAAGACGAGCTTCGGTTAAAACAAGACAGACGGTATAACAAAATAACCGTAATAGATAAATATATAGTAAGATCCCAAAATATTTTTATTCACTTTTGTAATAACTGTAATAACAAAAAAATGCTTTCTGAATATTGCGAGCTGCCGGATGAGCTAATAAATACTTTAAGATGTGCCTTAACAGACTGTAGTAGTCGAATATGTAATACAGACAGTTTTTGGGATACCATCGTAGAAAAAGCCCTGGATAAAAGCAAAAAAACCATACCCCTATCAATTGCTGGCGCTCTTGCTGCTAGCCTAGTCAGTTATGGTTTCCATAAATTCAACAAAGCTTATCTCAAAGATAAACAAAGTCCACCCTCACCTCGCGAAGATTGGCAAGACAAAATAAGTCGAACCGCCAGTCTGTCTGCTGTTGGTGCTGCGGCTGGCTTTACATCCCGGGTTGGAATAAATATGATCACGGGCGGATCAGATTTACCCATCAATTTAGGCTCTAAGATCATCTCTGAAGTAGCAGCCAAAAAAGTCACAACTTATCTGCCTCAATATACAGGCAAAAATAAACAGACATGGAAACATACAATTGCAAAAGCCAGCGCAAGCGCTATTGTGGGAACATTGAGCTATTCTTTAGCACACGATTATTTACAATTACCCAGTATTGCCTCGCGAATAATCAGTGCTGGCTCAAGTGCGATGACCGAGCAAGTATTTCAATACACAATGAAATAAGGCCAATTAACCAAAAAAAGAAAATCAACTTTTCTTTCTTTTGTGTTTGTTCTTATTTTTACTTTGTTCAGGATCTTCTTTCGAAGCGGGTTTAAGTTTATTTTTAAAAAAGGCTTTACATTCATTACCCCATGCACTGAGTCTGTTGATAGCTCTGCCTAATAAATACGACTCTCGAGTGGCTGATTTTTCAATTTTCTTTAGCTTAGGCCCCTGATGAATTTTTTGTAATAGTCCCATTTGTCTGCCAGCTTCATTACAGTAGGAAATATACATTTCCGAAAACATTTTCGCTGTGTCAGGATCATCTAGGTTATCTTTTATTTGACGTTGATTGTTTGCTGCTGTTGATAAAGCAGCATATGCGTTAGCTGAAAAATAAGCCAACTTCAAAGCTTGAGGATAATCACCTTCCAAAACCTCTTTTTCTATTAGCTCTTGCCCGCCATCGGGCATATCATTCAGCTGTTGCCTCGCAAGCAAAATATCTTTAACCAGTAGATTTTTTTCATTTTCTAGCATGTTTTTAATATCAGATTTTGCCAAAGGCTTCATGGCTATTTCTTTTATTGTTTCATCTATGCTGTTCCAATCCGGTGAGCCCACAGGAATTCCTATTTTGTCAGTTTCACGTTTTTGGGCAAGCTCACCTGCTAATTTAAGCACCATTTGTTGTTTAAAATGACTTCCAAGTCGTGTCACCGTATCAATGCAGTCTTGCTTGCGATTCTCTTGCAGTTTTCCTTGCTCGTCATATTCAGGAAATGGCTGAGATTTGGAGATAACAATTGACAGTTTTTGTTTTTCTAAATCATATGTTAAAATTTGATTTTGAACATTTTGTTTCACGTCCGCAATCAAATCCGCTGGCGCTTTATTCTCGTCCGTAAAACCCATTTCGCGCAGCGCTTCGTCCTCTAATTGCTTTATTGCTTTATGTTGACCCGATAGATATGGCCTCATAATGCTAGCATCAGAGTGTATCGCATCCAAATATTCAGACAATGTTTGGTATGTTTCTCTGAGGACTTGATCCGAGCGACTAAAATAAGTTGCAAAAGTTTTATCCTTGCCTGTTTCAGCCTCCCGTAAAAATGTATGTAAACTTCTTTTTGGCATGATATGCACCAATTATTAATAATTCAGTATGTATTATTTTAGCATGGCTATTCTTACCCATAACAGAAAATGAACATTAATGACCCATTTTCATGAACCATACAAAAAGATATGATTGTTTGTAGTTCTTTTTACCACATAAACTCTAATAAATTTTTTATGTGATTTTTATTAATACTCTTACAGACTTTAAATACGACACAACACGGGCATATTCACTTGAATCATAAGAAAATTGATAATGCTGGGAGATATGCTTAGCCAATGTATTAAACAATTCACACATTGTAAACAAGGCATCCCACATGCGTTCTGTCTGAGCCCCTACGTAAGTCGCACTAAACTTATCCCAAATTTGAGCATCAACATGCTCAGCTAAATTCTTACCGCATTGGCCTAGTGAGACAGCAAAATTGGTTCTTAGACCTGCATACCAAGTTAATAGCTTAATCAGTTCTTGTTTGACGATATGTTCAGACATGAATTTTGCATACGTCAGCTGTTGTCTATACAGTCCTTTGGCAACATAGGTTGATACCCATAAAAATTCATTACAACAGTCTAAAAAAGCTTTTTCTGTTGGTGGCTTGGGTAAATAATCTTTATCGCTAGAGGGTGGCATATCATTTAACATATGATCTTTATCTAATAAAACTACACTTTGGCTGTCTTGTTGCATTGTCAAAAACCTGCTAGTTTGAATTAAGCTTAAATCAATTCTATTTTCATCTTCAAACAGCATTAAAAAAGTGAACTTACCTTTATCTTTAAACCAATCCCCTGTCATTTCATCTGGCGTTTGTGAAATTAATATATCCCCAAATTTATTATGCCACTGTTTGTTATTCACAAAAGGCACCACATCCGTCACAACATAAACAATATCATAGTCTTGAAACATATCTTTACTTGTATTCGAACTTGCCCTAGAACCATTCATCACAACTGCCCGAATCCTATCATCGTTTTCAGCCGTGCTGAAGATAAGTTTCATCATAGTTTCTTCATTACGCATATTTTCATTCATATTTCGGTCCCTGTTAATTATAAAGACATATTCATATCAACATAAAATTTCTTTTAAAATTATTTTATTCAATGAAAAAGTAAAGTTGTAGGCTAACTGGTTATATGAAAATAATATCGTTTGATAAAATAAATTTACAATACTACAGATGCAGGTTAACGTAATCTTGTTCTCGATTTATTCTCTGCTTTATTTTCACTCTCAGAATATGGTTTCTCTGAGTGCTTGCTATCCTGCTGAGAACTAAGCTTAAAAACCACCGCCTTGGATTGTTTTTCCCCCTTTATAATATCACTATCGGGCAATGCACTCTCTTTTTTATCAAATTTTTTCATGGTCTCTCGTAATGCCGCTAAATCTTTTTTCTCTTGTCCAACATCAGGGGTTACGCCCTTAAATGCTTTACCCTTGGAACCGCTGACTTTTTGATAGGAAAGGCCATGTTCTGCTAATAATGAAGCTGAATTAGCAACAGATCCGATTGTTAAGCCTGCACTCATGACACCCACACCAACAGACACAGCCACACCAGCAGGCGCTGCAGGTGTGAATATTGCGGGCAAAGCAAATGAGGCTAGACCACTCAGGACTGTATTAGCAAGAGACATGCCTATACCCAAAACACGTCTAGGAACTGCTTTCTTAAGAAAGTTTCGTTCTTGAACTTGTTTTAAAAGCTTGTGCGAACCTGAAAATTGTTGCTTAAATTCAGCACTCACAGTATCCTGCTCCTTAGACATTTTTGCTATTTCATCTGATTTTTCTTTACCATAAATTTTATCTTGACATCTTTTTTTCATTGATGAAAAGGAACGCACAAAAGGCTTCGTTACTTTCTCTTTTATATTGTCTGCTCGCTCTTGCAGATTTTTAGGCAAGATCTTTTGCTCTGCAGGCTTATTCAGAAAAGACTTATCACTAACATTAGGCGGATGAACCTCTACACCTCTATTTTCAATATGTTGGATTAGCATAGCCTGCTGATGAGCACTCATGGCTTGCATATCACTCACATCGACTATGTTGTCAAACTTTTTTGCTAAATTATCCTGGTGTTCTTTGAAAGTCTTTATTTTGTCCATTTCTTGTGACACAATACTTCTGGGTATTTTATATTCTTCAAAGAATGACTCCATCATGCCCATAACATCAGTTGTACCTCCAGAGGCTGAATGAGATATTAAAGAAGGTACTTTTTCTATTTTCTCAAGAATTTTTTCTTTATAGTCAGCTCTGTGTTCCTGTGGTATTTTCTGATGGATCTCTTCAATATTTTTATATAGAAGCCTGGGCGATTCTAAATAAAATCCAACCTCATTGATAGATAACTCAGAGTGCTTTTGGCTTACAAATTTAGCTAGAGTTTGGTCTAGCATGGATTGTTGTGCAGTAGACTTTTGATTGATAAAATGATTCGCTAGCTGTGCATTCACACCGTCAATATCACTTTGTTTCAACTTGGGCTTTGATATCATCTCAACCATTTTTTGCTTCGTTATACTGGGAATATCTTGAGCATAGATATGTTCATGAGTCGCTTTGTGATTTTTAATTTTTTTCGCAATATTTTTTGGTATGTTGAGCTTATGATAATTTTCTTCGGCCCGACAGTAATCTTTGATATTAATATTCAATCTCTCTACCTTTGCTTCTATACTTTCCTTAGCTTCAACCGGCATATCTTCTAACGTCATTGTAATGGGGCTATAATCACCATTAAAACATCCTTCGATTTTATCATTTATCTGCTGAATTAATTTGTTTTTTTGATCAGAAGTTAATTGTTCATCTTTAATAATGTATTGCCGCAACTGATACAATCCTTCATAAATCTTTTTGGGTTGTTCGATATACACGCCAACTACATTTTTATCCTCTACACTTAATTTAGCCTTGGAAATAATACTATTGATTTTATCTGTCGTTATCAATTGTCTATTTAAATTATCAAGTGATCTCTTATCATTTATAAAAGCACTGGAACTACGCATGACACCTGCTATCGAGGCCGCAAAAGCAAATGGTGGTGCTAATATACTCACACCCACTACTGTAACCAGTGCTGCAGAGACAGTAATGGGAATTGAGGCCAACAATAAAATTTTGGGTATTATTTTCTCGCTGGTTTTAAGATTGTCTTGACCAAGCTCGCTATTAATTACGGCGCCTACACCATTCATACCAAAATAAAGAGTATTACCCCCCAAAGAGACTAGAGACTTTGCTGCTTGCTTTAGATCTTGATCGGCAAAAGCATCCCATGCATCGCTAAGATATTCCGCCTGCTGCTTTAGAAATGGTTTTTTATAGACGCTATTTGCCATACATTTTGCCACACATTCTTTGCTAATTGTTTCAAATACTTATACACACTTCTTATTCTAACATTGGGGTGTGTTATTTGAATAACAATATTTTAACTTGTTGAATATTATAGCTTATTTTTTTTTGTGGTCATGAATAAATAAGCACTACGTTAAAAATCAAGCACAGAATAAATGTATGTACACTTTTATTTTAAATTATTGTCTCGATGAGTTCTTATGATTTCATAAGCGATAAAAGACTATTTCCCCAAATAGGGTGGAGATAAAATTGCTGAAAAAATATACTCTCTGAAATAACAGAGCAGAAATATTTTCTCAGCAGATAAGCCATAAAAGAATATTGAATTGTGTGATGTTCAGTAAACTGCTCAGCCCAAACAAAATTTTAAGACGCTTTTAATTTCGCAACGGCTTTAGGGCGGGTTGCTTCGACCCGGCTATCCAAGAAATTATATTCTCTGCCAAGCATTTCTAATAATTGTGGTGCTATTGCGCCTGGGATTTTCTGCATGGCGCCATAAGTTGCGCCATCTCCTTTTGGTTGTTCCATTGGATTTTTTTTAATATATTCTATCGCCCATTTTAAATCAGACTCAAAAGTTTCGATAAAGTTTGTTTGTTCCGTTTGTAAATAGGTGACACAAAGATGAATAGCAGCCGGATCTTGTAATCCATTCAAATGCCATCCTCGTTCTTTCATTTTTTCCAACAATAGGTAAATATTATGATTGGTTGCCTTATTAAATCTAAAAGCAACAACATTCACTTTAGGATCGCCTATCACTTCTAACTCAGGGATCTCTTTAAACATCATGTTGACTTTTTCTCGCAGCGCCATAATATCTTTTGTCGCCTGCACATAGCCTTTAAACCCAACATGGGCCAAAATAGCCCATGTCATGAGTATCATTGCCCCCATACGGCTACCCGCCATATTAGGGGTTAAATACAATCCCCCTTGCCAACGGGCTTTAAAATCAGCCTGATATAAGCCTACTTTTTTTCTAAACATACCAATAGAGGAGCCTTTTGGAACATAGCCATATTTATGTGAATCCATACTGATACTGGTCACACCGGGTAGTCTAAAGTCAAATAATGGTAGCTCATGACCTGTTGCTTTCATAAAGGGTATCAAAAATCCCCCCAAACAGGCATCTACATGCAAACCACAATTATTTTTTAAAGCAATATCTGATAGTGCGGGAATATCATCAACAATACCATGAGGGTAGTTTGGCGCAGAGCCAACAATCATAATGGTATTTCGATTCACTGCTTTGCGTAGCTTTGCAGTATCCACTTTATGTGTTTTAGGATCTAAGTCGACTTCGATCAAATCCAAATCATAGTATTCCGCTGCTTTAGCAAAAGCCACATGCGCACTTTTGGGCACAACAATGTTAGGTTGTCGCCTTCTAGTCATACCTGACTTTTCATTTTTAGCCCATTTTTTATGGGCCTTAACCGCTTCTAATATACTAAAAGTACCTCCATCATTAATGCAGCCCATAATATTATTATCACCATGCATTAACTTAGCACACCATTGAATCACTTCATTTTCACATTGTCTGATATCTTCAAACAAACCAGGGTGTAAAGGATTGGTGTAACCTGCATGTTTAAATATTTCAGCAGCAAAATCGCTTAAATCATTTTCTTCGCCTCGATAAATAGCGCCACTGACTTTATGCCCAAATTTGTTAAATTCACATATCGATTTTATTGTGGCTAATAAGGCATCTTTTGCAATACCCTGGTCTGGCATCTCAGTAAATCGCACTGTTCGATTTTTATGCACGCTGACATCGGCACTATCTAATTGTGGTTCAAAATCTTTGGCTAGCTCTTTGGCAAAAAGATCTTTTAGGTATGGTGTCGTTTTCAATAGATAAAAAATATTATTCTGGATATCCATTTTAACTTGTCCCCAGTCAGTCTGTATTGCTTTGTAAGCAAGTTGAGCGGCTACTGTTCCACCAATAAGTTGTAGTGGGCTGAACCCTGATAAAACCCGATTAAAAAACTGCGTTGCAACCTGATACATAGACTGTCCTTGTAGTACATCATTATTAGCTATTGCAATAATCTAGCTTTTTTTACAGTCATTAGGCAACCAGATAAAGTAATGAATCAGACTATTTAATAGTACAGAGCAATTTGGCCAAGCCTGTAGGCGCGCTCAAATATGGCGAGTGGTCTGCGTTTAGCTCATATACAGTGGGATTATTGAGCTTGGCAATCATGCTATTTTGAAAGGCAGGTAGTATAGCTTGATCTTGTAGGCATTTAATATAATATTGCGGAACCTGATGAAAAGACATTGTCGGCATGTTACTTTTTTCCACAAAGGCCATAAAGGGTTCTTTATTGAGTTTTTGTAGCGCTTTGACCGCTAGCTCATTCGGTGACATATTAAGTAATAAACTCTGAGTGCGCTCAGATTTTTTTAAATCAATATAGTTTTCTGCTTGGTTTGCAATAAATTCCGTAGAGATACCCGGCTCATTTGCTTGGCGAGTAATATCAAACAAAGACTCACGGTGTTTTGGAATAAAGGCAGCAACATAAACTAAGGCAGATATACGCTCAGATATATGTTCGGCAACTTGTGAGATAACCATACCTGCCATACTATGCCCGACTAAGATAATATCTCCGGATATATCTTTTAATGCTTCGACGACATGGTTAACATAAGCGCTTAAATTGATATTTTTTAAATGACCAGATTGGCAATAGTTGCGTCCTGGCAAGTCTATCAATAGAACATTATGATTCTTCTGTAGTGCTGGCACAACCGCTTGCCAACACCAAGATCCATGCCAAGCACCATGAATTAGAACAAAAGTCGCCATTATGACATCCAATTTAGTTTCAAATAATGGCTGATTATACTAGGTTATACTAACCGTTGTCAGTCTGTAAAAGACATATTATTATTTTTTCTTAAATATTTTGGACTCTTTAGGATTTTCCTCGTTTTCTCTCATAGCCTTTCCTCTCTCCATGTCTCCTACTTGTTGCGCATGTTTTTCAGCTTGCTGTTGCCAATGAACTGCTTTTCTCCGACTGTAAACCGCCCGCTCTTCTAATGATTCTTCTTTTAGGCCACTGACAATGGCTAACCGAGTCACGTAATATTTTGCTTCTTTTGCTACCCATAAGCCAGATTGAAAAACAGAATGAATAGCACTCATCGCATTTTGGCAAGCATTTGATAGCTTTTCAATCAAATTATGGTGACGCCCAGGAGAATGATTTTTTAATTTCTTAAGATGGTCATTGATCTTCTCACATTGTGCATCAATGTTCTGCATATTTTGTTGAAAGCCTTCATCTAGCTCCATTTCAACTTCTAATGCCTTAATCGGAGACTTGCCATTATTAAGCGATGCAAAATGCCTATTCACAACATTCATGATGCCTTCAACAGTATGGCTTGTTTTTAATTCTTGACTAAAACTTTCTATCTGCTGACATAACTTTTTAATCTGATCTGCGCTGTATTCTGCATCATTTTGTAATATTTGCTTAAATGCTGCTAATTCCAATTGTACCTTTTCAATTTCTGCTTTTGTTTTATCATTAGTAACACATTCAGCTATCATTTTGTTCAGGTGTGAAAAATCATCCATGAGCTGTATTAAAAGTAAAGATTGTTGCGCTTCACTTAAGGGACCTGCTGATGTTTTTATACCCTTAGGCATGATAAAACTCCTAAAATTAAAACTATGTTGAATAAGTAAGCTTAGTTTAAATTTTAGGCGCTATATGGATTTTTTATGAATTCTCTTAAAGATTACATCGTAGGTTTATTTGTTTTTCCTTCTACTTTAAAGCGCCATTTAGGTGGGAGGTGCTGAATATCTTCATCGGATATTGCTATATTTGAGCCTGCTGCTACCCGCGGAATGTTTTTGTCCAATAAAGGCGTTATTGGCTTAGCATTTGTTTGCTCCCACCATTTACCTGCATCTGCAGCTGGCTTTTTATATCCTTTAATATGCGCGAGAATATTAGCAATATTGCCTGAAGCGTAAACCATATCTCTATGAGATTGCTTCATGTATCCATGTTCAACACAAATATCTAATTGTTTGATCTGATGCTCATAAAAACCATCTGTGTTGACTAAACAAAAAGGCTTTACAGGATTGTCATCTGTATTTTTATAACTAGCAAATTGATTCTTTATTAATGACTCAAACGATTCATCTAACGTCCCCAAGCCACCAGGCAATGCAATACAGGCAACTGAACCTTCCATCATCAGCCGTTTTCTCTGTTGATAGTTCTCAGCCTTAATGAGGGTTTGAAGACCTTGGTGAACAACTTCTAATGCTTCCACTTCTGGTGTAATAACACCTTTAACCTGACCGCCTGCTTCTAAGACACTGTTAGCGATAATCCCCATCAAGCCCACTTTAGCACCGCCGTATATTAAACCATACCCAGCCTCAACAATTGCCTTACCCAAATCTCTCGCGGCTTGTTTATGATTCTCAGGGCCTTTGTCACTAGAGCCAGAATATACGCAAATGTATTCCATATTTTTACTTCCTTAAAATCTTTCATATCATTAATAAAATCTCTATGTTCACTCAGAGAAGTCAATTAACTTTCATTGCATCGCTATACTTAGGCTTTTTGTCTGCACTTAGTAGCAATGATTTGTTATTTGCCTATAATTCTTATAGACTCGTCTAACAACATCTCAATACACTTTGAATACATAATTCAAATAAAATTCATAACAGTACAACATGCTGAATTGAATTATGCAAAGCCCACAATATTTCATTATTTTACATAGACTCATTTATGGAGTGCGATATGTTACGCGCCTTTCTACCTTTATTACTCGTTTTAGTCATAGACTCAATCGGGCTTGGGATCTTATTTCCAATTCTAAACCCCATTTTTATGGACGCAAATGGTATTTTGCCTATAGACGCATCTATGAACATTAGAAACTTTTTTTACGGCCTTACTTTATGTGTATTCCCCTTATCTATGTTTATAGGTTGCACTTTTTTGGGTGATATATCCGATCAAGTGGGTAGAAAACCTATATTATTAATTTGTCTTGTTGGCGCATTTATCAGCTATTTGTTATCTGGTATTGCAATTGATATTAGTTCACTGGGCCTATTAATTTTTAGTCGGGTCATCGCAGGGCTCACAGCCGCTAGCCAACCAATCGCCCAAGCCGCCGTGGTTGACCTCAGCACCCCAGACAATAAAAATCAAAACTTAAGCCTGATGATTTTTGCCGTCTCATTAGGGTTTATCATTGGACCATTAATGGGCGGTTTTTTATCCAATGACAGCATACTAAGCAGCTTAAAATTATCCACACCTCTTTATGCCGCATCTGGCATATGTATTGTTGGCGTTATCTTAATTTATACTTGCTTCAAAGAGACCTTCCAACACCCTGAAAAAGTGAAAGTTAATCTACTAAAAGGGCCTGAAATATTCATCTCCGCTTTTAGAGACAATGAAATCCGTCCTTTAGCTTTTGTTCACTTTTTTATGCAACTTGGCTGGGGTTGTTACTTCCAGTTCGTTTCATTATTCTTAATGTCTCGCTATGCTTATGGCTCAGATCAAGTTGGCTTATTTATTTCTGCTATGGCTTGTGGTTTTGCCTTTGGTGCTTGTTTTTTAAACCGTTACTGGATACGTTTTTTCTCAACGCCTATGTTAACTTGGATACCAATCGGCATTCTATCAACATTAATGTTTGTTACAGTAGTATCCCATAATCAAGTGGTTACCTGGATTGCAATGATGTTTATTGCTATGGCTATGGCAATTGGATACCCATCCATTACGACATTATTATCTGACCAAGTTAATGAAACCCAACAAGGCTGGATCATGGGGATCATGTTTTCAATTTTTGCGGTATCTTGGACACTCACCAGCTTCTTGTCTGGATTTTTGCAATCCTTCAGCGACGCTGCGCCACTGACATTAGGCGCGGTAGGCATGCTAATAGGATTTATATTAATGGGACGGCTGGTATGGGGAAAATTTAAACCTATTGTCACTGTGAATTAACAGGTCAAGCAAAATGTTAAAACACCTACAACAACAGCCTCTCACTAAAGGCTGTTGCTTTAAGTTTTATCGATGCTTGTGCTTGTGGCCTTTTTGCTTAAACGAATTATTATATTCTTTCTTTGGCTGATTTCTATATTGTTTTTGTTGTGCTTTTTGAGCATCTAGCAGTGGTGTGGTTGAAGCTACTTGTACATGATCATCTGGAGCATGACCAATGGCCAATGCTTGAATACCCAGAAGTACCATAAACCCCCTATTCTGTCTCTCTATCTCATTTCTAGCCATCTACATCTCCTAAAATTAACAAACGCCTACTCGAGAGTACTCTATACTCTCTCAAAAAAGCAATTCAACTTACCCGTGTTAATTAGCATATCTATTTTATGTTTTACAACTTAACAGGGCTGTGCTCTTTGCTTCGAACTTAACCAGGTGCTTTGCTTGTTCTTGAAAAAATAGCGTTATAAGCAGACGCACAACCTTTAAAACAAATGTTGCCGATGGAAAGCTCAAGCTTCTAGCCCTTTACTGATTAAATGCAGGAAAAATGCCTCATCCCAAGTCTCTAAAGCCTGTTGCTCGTTGGCTTGCAATAAAGGCATGATATCTTGTACCAGCTCACTCCATTTTAATCTTAAAACTTTTCGCCTTAAATTATCTGCTAGCCAATGCTTATCCGCCTTAAGCATCGACCCTGCCCACGGGCCTTGTTGCTCTAACGCGTTGCTTAACAAATCAAAATTAACAGGCACACGATTAGAGATGTACCATATGAAATCGTACCAATCTCGCCCCTTATCAAAAGGCCTACATAATATAGCATGCAGCTTCCCTGCAAATGAACTCGGTAGATCTTTTGCTAACACCGAAAAAGCCAATGGGAAGGTAAGATACTGAAGCTCCATTTTAGCTCCAGCTGGTGGGTTGGTATCTAACTCAATTTTAATCTTTATTCTTCTTTCTGATTTATTTTGAGGATACATCAAGCTTAACTCTTTTCCCAATGAGTCTACTTTTAAAAATTGTTTTTGTACTATTTTAGAGGCATCTTTTCTATCGGCCATTTGCACTTTATACCCATATGCTTCAAAGTCATTATGCATATATGTCAGGTAATGCATTAAATCAAAATCACTCATCGGCTTTATTAACGCAAAGTCTAAATCCTCAGAAAAACGCTGTACGCCATGTAAAATTCGTAATGCTGTTCCGCCATGAAACTCTGCCACTTTAAAAAATCCAGCCTTAGATAAAGCCATTAAAGCAATTTCTTGCGTGATTTCTTTTAAAGCATTTATTTCATCCATACGACTTTTACAGTTATATCGTTGCAACCTATTTTCAATAACATCAATACTCACTCAACACACCTCTCAAAAATAAATCAACTCGCCTGCTATGATAATAGGCTGATAATTCATTACTCTCATCTTCTGATAGTGTTGGTAATTCATTTTCGTCAATCCGAAGCGAAGAAATAAGCGGAATCAAAGAACACCAGTTTTTTTTATAGCAGTAAACATAATCACATAGCGCCTTCCATGGCTTAGCCACATAATAACAATATGCCTCTTCTTCTACTCTTTGCACCTGGGTGAAAAATTCAATTTTAGGCACTGTTTTATAATTAAATACGCCAAATATATTCTTAACAGAACTTGCTCGCTTTGTTGTCACGCAAGTTGTAACATAAACAGCCTCAGGAATTAATCCATGATAAGACAATGCTGATTCCAAACTGACATATGAAGGCCACATCAGATAATGGGATAGCTCGAAAAGGTGGGGACTATTTTTTTCTAAATAACCGCCCCTTCGATAAACACCTCTTTTTAGGCGCACCAAAACACCTTGCTTGAGTGCTCTTTTTATTTGTGCGTGGCAGGCATTCTCGGACAAAGACATAAATCCAGCCAACTCAGATGCTGTGACATAGTCCGACTTTAATAGCCTTAATTTTTTCTCAATAATACTACTCATAGTCATACTTTAGCACAAAACTGTCACTTATTGACAGTTTCTGTCAAATGTATAACCGAGTATACTCACGCTATCGCGCTTGATATTAATTCATTCAGCTAAACAATACAGATATTTTGAGTTGCCTGATATTAATTGGGACATCCATATTATGTTTCCATATTATGTTGTACAACTTAACAAGGCTGTCCCCTTTATTTTAAATCCCATTTTTATCGATGCAAATGGTATCTTGCTTATAGACGCATCTAAGAATATCAGAAACTTTTTTTTACAGCCTCGCTTTATGTGTATTCCCCTTATCTATGTTTATAGGCTGCATTTTTGGGAAGTATCTCATAATCAAGTGGTTACTTGGGTTGCAATGATGTTCATCGTTATAAAAATTGTATACCCATCGAGCACTACATTATCATCGGAACAAGTCGATGTGACCAAACCAGACTGGATCATGGGTATCATGTTCTCTATCTTTCCCGTCTCTTGGGCTGTGATCAGTTTCTTGTCTGGATTTTTGCAATCCTTCAGGGACGCTGCACCACTAACATTGGGTGCGGTAGGTATGCTAGTAAATATTAAGCAATGTTGTGTTCAAAGGTTCAAGTAAATTTTGGGCACCATCAATTTTGCAACTCTGGAATACTTTATGAAGGACCGAATGAAGGACCCCTTTCTTGTTCTTGTTCTTGTTCTTGTTCTGGCTGTTTAACCCCCCTACTAGCCAGTTTGCTGGCAATATCAATATCCTGAGTTAAAGTATTTTGTTTTTTACCACTTGTATGCTCTGTTAATAGTTCTTTGTGCTCAACCTGTATTTCTTCGAGTCTATCCACAAACCACTGCTCTGCTTTTTCAGCACGGTCTAAATCACGGCCAATCTCTTCCACATCCCCCTGAGCTTCGTAAACTGCCTCCGTTAATATTTTTTTTTGAGCATGGTCTTGCTCTGCATTTACGAATTCTATAGCAGAATCAACTTTGTCTTGAGCACTTGCTTTTTGATCCTTTAAGTCATCGACGACAGTATGAGAACTGTTAATCATATCCGTTAATTTATCTATATTTGATTGATACAGTCCTTGAATTTCAGCCAACACAATATTTTCCGTCTTCATTACTCCTGTAGAACTATTAGTCTGTTGTTTCTTGTGAAGATGAAACATTGAGCCAAAAGTCTTCCCAGTACTATGTTGAACAGCCTGGTGTTGTAAATGAACCTTGCCTTTTTTTACATCGGCATAAAGCTTCCCTAGTTGTGCCATTGCCTGCAATGGTTCTACACTAATATTTTTCACTATCGCTTTATTGACCGATATATTGTCATTAACCGATGTTGCATTCAAAGATTCAAGTGAATTTTGGGCGCCATCAATTTTATAACTCTGAAATACTTTTTGCCCTTTTTTTATCTCATCGACAAGCTCTCCAGTTGAAAACATATCAATTTGATTTGGATTTTTAAGTATCGTTGGAGAAAGATTATTTTGTAATAATAATTTATTGGTCAATATAACCATTGTACGACAATTGCCATCATGAAAAGGATGTAGCCGCTCGATACTGGCAACACATTTTGCAATAGCTAGCATTTTCTCATCATCTGTTTGAGCATGCTTTATTTCTTTGTTGTATTCTTTAATATATGCTTTGGTATATTCCTTTGCGTCGCCATTCGCAATCAATCTCGCACCAGCCCCTACACTACTTTCAAGAGCCTGCATAAAATCATCAGCATTTTCATCCAAAGACCGATTTTTATCTGGCACAAAGTCAATCAGACCTTTCTCAGGATCACTATAGGCCATCGCCACAGGAGGAGGAGAGTCGCTCATTAAGGCTTGTATAAATTCCTTAGCCCCCTCTTTCGTAACATTTCCCAAATCAGGCTCTTGATTAATGCTGGCTAATCCAAAATCAGCTTTACTACGCCTGTAATCGCTATCTATGACTACACCCTCAACTTCTTGTTGCCCTTCACCCCGTCCTACGCAATAATCATGAATTTTAAGCACTTCTTTAGTCGACAAGGGCTCACCCAAAGTATCCATCATTCGGTCCCATGAGCCTTGCATCGCACTATAAAATCCTTTTTCAGCACCAGCGCCACTATCAAATGCCCATTTGCCTTCAGCTTGTCTGTACCCATCAATAAACAAACGCCAATTTTCGGAGGGTGGGAAACCCTCCATAACTTTTTGGGCTTTTTTAGCTATTTTGGGTGCCATTACACCCTCCCCGGCATTTAACTGACTTATTTTTTACCATATCATATTTTCGGCTAGTCTTTAAGAAAGTTAATAGGGATATACACTGAAGAAAAAATGGATTTAATTAGATGGTTCTTTCATTGGAAATTTTGGAGCCAACTAGAATTATTGCCTCCATAAAATATGAGTATTTCTTAAGTTAAAATGCAAGACTATCAATATCTAAGCACAAAAGAGGACATAGAAGTCCAACTCAGAATATCTGTTCTTTCAAAATTTTATGTTTTTGATAAAAATAATTACTACTTTATATTAGTAGGCTTCGTTTCTTTTTTTCCACCATGACTAGTACCAGCAGAATTGTCCTTATCTGTTTTGCGGCCCCTGACAGCCATTAATGGCACAACAGTACTACTCCCAGCCAAAGAATCCTCCTCCTTGGGTAATTCATGCAAAAGAGATAAAGATGTCATTTTTTCTTCAAGCTTATGCATTAATACTTTGTGAAAATCACATTTTAGTTGCTCTAAATCAGCAAGAGAGAATTGTCTAGAAATTTTCAATTTTTTTAATATAACACCTTCTGAATCAAAACTGATTGGGCTATAATAATTACGAAACAACTTATCTATGTAAGCCATTCCTTGTTCTAGTGTAATTGTTTTAGCAATCACCTCTAAAATTTCAGAATTTTTTGTTCTTAAATATTCCCTAATAAGTTCCTCTTCATAGCAAGGTACTTGAATAACGCTGATAGTTGTGCAGTCACCATATTCTTGGGTCTCAAGAATTCGTTGCAAGTCACAAACTTGTGCCATTTTAATATGAAATTCTACCCCATCATGCTTGCCTGCACTGGCTAGATATTCCTCTAACGATCTTTTAAATTTTAAATCTTTATTCTCAAGTAATTTCAAATAATCTTCTAAAGTCAATAATGAAATAGCTGAATCTCTTTTAACATCTGCCTGAATTGTTTTTAATAAAGTACGTGTTTCATTATACTCTCTCAAATAATGTTCTGTTTGTTGCTCAAGTATAGTGTTTGCAATGTCAAAAGCAGTAACTGATTCTTTTGACATTAGAGGGGCTATCGTTTTTTCAATAGAGTCTTTAACAATTGTTGTATAACGAAAAATAGCATGGCTCTCTCCCCAAGATTCTTCCGTCTTATCGCTCAATGTCGTTTCCAATGGAAACCCAGAATAGACACCATCGGTCATATAAACTACAACGTCACCTTCTTGCATTGGGATATTCAATTCTTGAATTTGAACCTCTTCTTTCCACTGGCCTAAGAGCTCTTGGACCCCGTTAGGGCTATAATTTCCACGAGTTCTGTGCCTGACAGCAGCAGGAATAATTTCTTTCACATTCAAAGAGTGGCCATCAATGATAACAATCATACCATCACCAATATTTGCAAACTGACCTACCCATTTTCCATCCTTGTATTCTAGGGCGCCACTCGCCAGCGAACAGGTCGGAGAATGTTGCGAGTACTCAGTAGGAAGACTTCTGTTAACTTCTGCTGCAGAATCGATTAAGGATTTTCTTCTTTCTTCTTTATTAGAACTAAGAGGTATACTATTTTCAACCCATAGCCTCGAAAGTTCATTGGAAACTGTTGCAACACTTCTGTTAAACACAGGATCCTTTTCTTCATAACCTAAACCATCGGCAACGGCTGTTCTTTGAGTCAGACATTGATAGCCATCAGAAAATAAAGCGGGTGAAAAACGAAAACTATCACAAACAAGATGATTACCAGAACGTTGTTTATTTAACTTTTCTTTTAAATACAAGCTATGCTTTTCATTGGTCATATATAGGCTTGTACTACCTAGCAAGGTACACTGATTATGATCTGGAAAAAATACTCTAAACCTTTCACTTAAAAAGCGTCTAGTATCTCTCTCTGTATCTTTTTTATTAAAACGTACAGAAACCACTTTTCCATATCCTGGTGAACTTATCATCCGAGTATCTACCCCTATATTTATGACATCAACTTAATATATCAAACTTACTACAAAATGCTTAAATTCTCTAATTTTCTATCCCTGAAACCAAACATTCTGTCTACATTAATACTGAGCTGCAATTACACGCTAATTTACCATCACAGTTCAGTAATTCAACTTTCATAAGATCGCACTATATATAGCCTATTGCCGCAAAAGTCGTTAGAATTTGCGGTCATTAGAAATATATTAAATTCACATAAGGAATACAGTCATTACTGTCGCCGCCGAACCTGCTAAAAGCTTATATATCGAGACTTGGGGCTGCCAAATGAATGAGTACGACTCAAAACGTATCTCTGAGCTACTCAATGCGACCCATAATCTACAGTTGGTCAACAAACCAGATGATGCCGATGTATTACTGATGAATACCTGCTCTATCCGAGAAAAGGCACAAGAAAAAGTTTTTTCCCGTCTCGGACAATGGCGTGCTCTAAAAAATATTCGCCCCGAATTAATTATCGGTGTAGGAGGATGCGTGGCTAGCCAAGAAGGCAAAGCCATCAGACAACGAGCACCTTATGTTGATGTCATCTTTGGTCCCCAAACATTACATCGTTTGCCTACGCTCATTAATCAAGTGCAACGAAACGGCAAGCCTGCTATCGATGTCAGTTTTCCTGAAATTGAAAAATTCGACAGATTACCTGATCCAAAATCAGACGGCCCAACCGCTTTTGTCTCTATTCAAGAAGGTTGCAGTAAGTATTGCACTTATTGCATCGTGCCTTACACGCGCGGCGAAGAAATTAACCGCCCCTTTGATGATGTGATTAGTGAAATCGCAATATTGGCAGAACAAGGTGTGCGCGAAATTACACTACTAGGTCAGAACGTCAATGCCTATGAAGGCAAAATGCATGATGGCCACATAGCAGATTTGGCACTATTGATTCGCTACGTTGCCCATATTGAGGGAGTAGAACGTATTCGTTTCACGACATCTCATCCTAACGAATTCTCTGATAGCTTAATTGAGGCCTACAGAGATGTACCTGAATTAGTCAATCATTTACACCTACCGGTACAAAGCGGAAGTGATAGAATCCTAGCTTTAATGGGTAGAGGACACACCACCTTAGAATTTAAATCTAAAATGAGAAAACTACGCAAGGTGAGACCCGATATTACAATATCATCCGACTTTATCGTTGGCTATCCTGGTGAAACAGACGAAGACTTTAAAGCCACCGTAGATTTAGTCGAACAAATCGGCATGGATCACTCATACAGCTTTATCTTTAGCGCAAGACCCGGTACCCCAGCGGCTACCTTACCTAATCCTGTGCCCGATGAGATAAAAAAACAAAGATTACAAATCTTACAAACAAGAATTCACCAACAAGCCGCCCAAATCAGCCACGATATGGTAGGCACAACACAGCGCATCTTAGTCACAGGCCCTTCAAAAAAAGACCCCATGGCTTTATCAGGGCGTACTGAAAATAACAGAGTGGTGAACTTTAAGCCGCTAAAGCAAGGGGCAAACCTAATAGGTCAATTTGTGGACATACACATTACTGAGGCTTTAACCAACTCTCTTAGAGGTGAAGTAAAAGAACACTGCCATGCTTAATGCATTGATTTTACTCACTCTTAAGAGATTTTAAAGGACTAACAACAAAGCTAGATAAATAACCCTTTCCCGTTTGCTCCGAAAGGGTATATGCTTATATAAAGGTATTTTTGTGGCGAAGACATTCATACAACCATTGAACACTAAAATTACATCCAGTGATATTTCTCTCCAACCAAACGATAACAGACGTTTAATGAGTCTGTGTGGTCGTTTTGATGAACATCTCAGACAAATTGAAAAACGTATGGGCGTTGAAATTAATAACCGCGGCCATAATTTTCAAGTCTTAGGAGAACAACAAGCGGTTAAAATATCCGTCCAACTTATCCAAGAACTATTTGAAAAAACGAAATCTGACGAAGAACTCAGCCCACATCAAGTACACTTATCATTACAAGCTTGTCAAAAGCACTTGACGACAGACAAAAACCAATTTACTAATAAAGAACATAACAGGACCGAGCCGTCTCATCATTCTGAGAATGAATCAGATAACTATTTTTGCTTTAAAACAAAATCAGGTACATTGACACCCCGCAGCCCGAACCAAAAACAATATTTGCAGAATATATACAAACACGATATTAATTTTGGTATTGGCCCTGCAGGCACTGGAAAGACATATTTGGCCGTTGCTTGTGCCGTGCAAGCCCTAAAGGAAGATAATGTCAAAAGAATTATACTAGTACGTCCAGCAGTAGAAGCCGGTGAAAAACTAGGATTTTTACCTGGTGATTTGGCACAGAAGATCGATCCTTATTTACGCCCTTTGTACGATGCCCTTTATGAAATGTTAGGCCCTGAACACACTGTTAAATTAATAGAAAAAAATATTATTGAAATCGCTTCTCTCGCCTATATGCGTGGCCGCACACTCAATGACTCTTTTATTATATTAGATGAAAGCCAAAATACCACGCCAGAACAAATGAAAATGTTTCTGACTCGTATTGGATTTGGCTCAACAGCAGTCATTACCGGAGATATTACTCAAGTGGACCTCCCTCGTGGTCATACGTCAGGTTTAAGGCATATTATTGATGTGCTCAAAGGCACAGAAGGTATTAGCTTTACCTTATTCAATTCAACAGATGTTGTCCGACACCCATTAGTACAAAAAATCATCGAAGCCTACCACGCATTTGAAAATAAAGGCGCACCTAAGGATAAAAAATGAGTATCCATGTCGATATCCATAACCCAGATTTTGATATCCCCGATCAGGCTAAAATTCAGCACTGGCTAACCCATGTTTTATACCAATACAATGAAGTTGAAATCAGTATTAAAATTGTTGGCTTAGCCGAAATGCAAGCTATCAATCTACAATACCGCAAAAAAGACAAACCCACTAATGTATTATCATTCCCTAGCCATTTACCAGAGGGACTACCGATTACATTGTTAGGTGATTTAGTTTTATGTCCCCACGTTATTCAACAAGAAGCACTAGAGCAAAATAAAACTCTCGAATCTCACTGGGCACATATGATTGTTCATGGCACTTTACATTTATTAGGTTACGATCACGAAGATCCCAATGACGCCCAGCTAATGGAAAATTTAGAAATTAATATCCTTGAAACTTTAGGCTTTACCAATCCTTATGGAGTTATGAATGAGTGATGATAGTGTGTCATCTGCCAACCGAACGTGGATAGATCGAATCAGCCAGGCAATACTAGGCGAACCAAAAGACCTAGACCAACTAATCGAGCTTCTGCGTGATGCTCAACAACGCGCATTACTCGATGCAGATGCTCTAAGAATGATAGAAGGCGTTTTACGGGTTTCTGAGGTGCGAGTTGAAGAAATTATGCTGCCACGCTCAGCAATCGTGACGATTGATAAAGATGCTACTTTGGAAGAAATCTTACCCATTGTCATCAAATCAGCCCACTCTCGCTTTCCCGTCATAGGGGAAAGTACAGACGAAGTAATCGGTATATTACTCGCAAAAGATTTATTGCAATACCAACAAGAAAGTTTCGATAAGTTCTCTATTAAAGATATCATCCGTCCTGCTATTTTCATCCCAGAAAGTAAACGCCTAGATATTTTACTGAATGAATTCAGAAAAAACAGACATCATCTTGCCATTGTGGTTGATGAGTATGGTGGCGTAAATGGTATGGTAACCATTGAAGATGTACTAGAGCAAATTGTGGGGGACATTGAAGATGAACATGACTTCGATAAAGATCCCTTTATCAAAAAACACAAACAAGATAATTACTCTATAAAAGCTCAAACCCCTATTGAGGATTTCAATATATTCTTTAATTTAGAATTTCCTGACAATGAATTCGATACGATTGGTGGTTTAGTTGTTAAAGCATTTGGTTATTTACCCAAACGAGGAGAAACCATATCGATTGAGGGTATCCCTTTCTCTGTTTTGAGAGCCAATCGAAGACGTGTACAATTACTAAAAATGACTTACACACAACCAGAGGAAGTTTAGACACTTCTTCTGTTTAAGTGCGATAATTCATCCAGTAACATAATTTAACCCAAGATCTTCTTGTGATGGATAACGACGCATGATCAAATTGCTTAAAAAATATCAGTTCTTTTTTGTGAGTATTGCTGCTGGGGCTCTATTAAGCTTAGGGTTTGCCCCTTACAATCAAATATGGGCAGCCTTCTTATCCCCTTTATTACTGCTAGCGGCAACAGAAGGGCAAAAACCAAAAGATGCCGCTTACAAAGGCTTTTTATTTGGATTGGGTTTGTTCGGATTTGGCGTGTATTGGGTATTCCATAGCATCTTCCACTTTGGGCAAACAACTACAATCCTTGCCTATATTATCACGGGGTCTTTTGTTGCTATTTTAGCTTTATTCCCCGCTCTGATGATGTACTTTACCAACAAATGGTTCAAAGATATGCCTCTTTTGCGTGCAACAATTGGGCTTCCCATTATTTGGGTTTTATTTGAAATATTTCGCGGCCACCTACTTACTGGCTTTCCTTGGCTATATATTGGCACGACACAAACAGGCAATGCTGCGTTACGCGCTTTCGCCCCCATTGGCAGTGTCTGGATGGTTAGTTGGGCACTAATGGTATCATCAGGGGCTATATACGGCTTTATGTTGTATTTTAGTCAACAGCGACAAAACAAAAAGCAACTCTATAGATTGGGCGCCCTATTTGTAAGCATTTGGGTTATTGGCGCCATGATCAACCAGCATAAATGGGTTAAACCGGACCCATTAGAGGTCTCCGTCGCTCTAATCCAAGGAAACGTACCTCAACAAATGCGCTGGGATCCCAAACAAGTTGTCGACATCATGACTTTATACGAGGAGATGACTTCAAACGCATTAGATAGTAGTATTATTATCTGGCCTGAAGGGGCTATTCCTATGCCTCTACCCTACTCTGACTCTTATTTTCAAAGAATCAATAGACTGATTGTAGAGAATAAAACAGCTTTAATTGCAGGCGTGCCTGTCAAAGCTGAAAACCAAGAAGCATATTACAATGCTTTAATTGGCTTGGGCCAAGCCAAGGGCATATATTACAAAGAACAATTAGTCCCTTTTGGTGAGTTTGTTCCCTTTGAAAAATTATTACGCGGGTTGATTGGTTTTTTTGATTTACCTATGTCTAGCTTCATTGCAAAAGATAACCCAGATACGACCATAACAGCCTATGGATTAAACTTTGCACCTGCTATCTGTTACGAAATAGCTTTTCCTAGGACAGTACAAAAAAATGTAAAAAATGCAGATTTCATCATTACAGTTAGTAATGATACTTGGTTTGGGCGTACCATTGGCCCAGACCAACATTTACAACTAGCGCAATGGCGAGCCATTGAAACAGGACGCTATGTATTACGTGCTACCAATACAGGTCTAACCGCCATTATCTCCCCAACTGGACGTGCTGAAGTGGCAAATCAATTCGAAACGACGATTTTGCGAGGCGTTGTATCTCCCATGAACGGCCAAACCCCTTGGGTAAAATTTGGTATTTGGCCACTGTTGCTGGCCATGCTAGCTGTACTAGGCGCTCCTTTTGCTAACACATTACCTGGCTTGGTTAAGAAACACGCCCAGCCGTTTAAAAAGAAAGTAAAAAAATGGCAGAAAAAGCGGAAGAGTAAGTAACTTACACATAAGTTAATCTCAATGAGCAGAGCGAATTAGTGCCCTCTCCTAATACTGGGAGAGGGCGAGTGAAGCTCTGATGAAGGTTAGTTAAGCTAAAGCATCATCAGTAACCCTCACCAGGTTTACTGCGCTTTCGCTTCCCTCATCACATTCGGACCACAAAACCGACAACTATTTAACCCTAACTATCCTCTTCATCCCCTGATCTCTCAGCCACCATTGCTCCTGCGGCCTCAGCAGCAGCACTTGCAACCGCACCAGCCACTTTAAATGGCACTTTTATAACATCAATAGCCACTGCAGTAGCAGCGCCCGCCGCACTGCCTAAGCAACCATGCAACATGACACATAATATGACTAAAGTGATTTTCTGCTTCATATTTTCATTCCTTAATTTACCACCCAACTTAGCAATGGTATGCTATCCCCAATTAGATTGTGTGCTGTATTAAGCAACAAAAAATCTAACAGTTAGCAAACATAATATATTACTCACGAGTTACCCCATGACCAACACGACTGACAACCAATATCACCCACAACAAATTGAACAAGAAGCTCAAGAGTACTGGGAAACCAATCAAAATTTTGCGGCCCAAACCGACGCCAACAAAGAAAAATACTATTGCTTAAGTATGTTCCCTTACCCAAGTGGAAATTTACATGTTGGACATGTCAGAAACTACACGATTGGTGATGTAATTGCACGCTATCAACGCATGCATGGCAAAAATGTATTGCACCCGATTGGTTGGGACGCTTTTGGGCTACCCGCTGAAAATGCCGCCATTAAAAATCAGGTTCCCCCCCATGATTGGACTTATCAAAATATTGATCACATGCGCACACAGCTCAAAAGTTTAGGTTTAAGCTTTGACTGGTCTAAAGAATTGGCCACTTGCGATCCTGATTATTATCGTTGGGAACAATGGCTATTTTTAAAAATGTATGAAAAAGGCTTAATCTATAAAAAAAGTTCCATCGTCAACTGGGATCCCGTTGATAATACTGTTCTGGCTAATGAACAAGTCATCGATGGTAAAGGCTGGCGCTCTGGTGCAAAAGTAGAGCGCAGAGCCATTCCACAGTGGTTTTTAAAAATTACAGATTATGCTGACGAATTATTAGCAGATTTAGATAAACTAAAAGAATGGCCTCCACAAGTAAAGTTAATGCAAAAAAACTGGATTGGTCGCTCTCAAGGTGTCAGCTTCCAATTCGCAGTCGAACATGCCGAGGCCGAGCCTTTAGAAGTCTACACTACTCGTATTGATACATTAATGGGTGTAACTTATGTTGCAGTAGCGGCGGAACATCCTTTAGTTAAAATTGCACTAGCCCAAAAACCCGAGCTGCAACAATTTATTGATAAAGTAAAACAAATCAAAGTGGCAGAAGCTGATATGGCCACAATGGAAAAAGAAGGCCAAGCAACCGGCCTATATGCCATACACCCGGTCACTCAAGAAAAACTGCCTATTTGGATCGGAAATTATGTCCTAATGGAATATGGCTCAGGAGCAGTCATGGCAGTCCCCGCTCATGATGAAAGAGACTACGTATTCGCGAAAAAATATGACTTACCGATAAAAGGTGTTATACGTCCTGTCGATGCTGAAAATCTAGACTTAAGTACTGAGGCTTTTGTTGAACCAGGCATTTTAATCGAATCAGAACAGTTCAATGACTTAACAACAGAACAAGCCAAACAAAAAATAGCCGACTATTTGGTTGAGAAAGATGTAGGTCGTCAAGAAACCCATTATCGCCTTAGAGATTGGGGCGTATCTCGCCAACGCTATTGGGGTGCCCCCATACCGATGATTGAATGTGGTAGCTGTGGCACAGTCCCTGTGCCTGAACAAGACTTACCTGTAAAGCTACCAACAGATGTTACCCCTACAGAGCATGGATCTCCCTTAAAGACACTCAATAGCTTTGTCGATGTCCCATGCCCCAAATGCCAAAGCCCGGCAAAACGCGAAACCGACACTTTTGATACCTTTATAGAGTCTTCTTGGTACTATTTACGTTTCATGTGCCCAGACCAAAATAATAGTATGTTTGATGAACGCGTAGATTATTGGAAAAACGTAGACCAATACATTGGTGGTATCGAGCATGCCATTCTACACTTACTCTATTCTCGCTTTTTTCATAAAGTCATACGAGATTTAGGATTAATCAAAACAGACGAACCCTTTAAGCGTTTATTAACACAAGGCATGGTCTTGAAAGATGGCGCTAAAATGTCTAAATCTAAAGGCAATACGGTTGACCCTCAACCTCTAGTCGAGAAATACGGTGCGGACACGGTACGATTATTTATTATGTTTGCAGCACCACCTGAGCAATCTTTAGAATGGTCTGATGCGGGCGTAGAAGGCGCTTTCCGCTTTTTGAAAAAATTATGGCGCATGGTAACCGAACATACAGAACAAGGCATTGCTCCTTATAATTTTATCAACCAAAGCTTTAATTCTGAGCAAAAAAATCTCAGACGGAAGGTGCATGAAACTCAGCAGAAAATAAGCGATGATTTCCAACGCCGCTATACATTTAACACAGCCATTGCCGCCACAATGGAACTAGTCAATGCTGTAAATGACTTTAGTGTGACAACAGATTTAGATAGGCAAGTACGCCAGGAAGCAATCGAATACATTATACTAATGCTTTCACCTATTGTGCCACATATCACCCACCACTTATGGCAGACCCTTGGGCACAATGAAACGATCATGGTTGCCTCATGGCCAACTTTAGATGAAAATGCACTTGAAAAACAAGATATGACCGTTGTGGTACAAGTAAACGGTAAAGTCCGAGCTAAGATGACACTGGCCATTGATTTAAGCAAAGAGCAAGTTGAAACCCAAGCTCAAGAACATGAAGCTGTCATCAAGCACTTAAGCGATAAAACGATTCGGAAAGTAATATATATTCCACAAAAACTTGTGAATATCGTGGCCAATTAAGCATGAAAATTACAAAATGCTTTACGCTGATTGCATTATTAGGATTACATGGGTGTGGATTTCATTTAAGAAATCCTCACCCCGGTTCTTTTGATGCCATTGAATTGCAAGTTTTGGCGAACTGCCCTAAATTTGAGAATCAGCTTCGCTCCTATCTGCAATCCTATAATATAAAAATTTATGAACACCAAAAACAAGATAAAGAAACGAATGATTATGAATTCAGCCCTGAGTCCAATACTCAATTTAGACAAAGGCCATTATTAAAAATCAGCTGCCCTTCTCTTACCCAACAACCATTGGTGTATGATGGCGAAGGACAATTGCGACGAGAAAGGCTAACCTCAAGCCTAAGCGCCACAATCAATTATCACAAAAATATCGAGCTAGAGGTAACTAGAGAACATCAACTCAATAGCAACCAATCTTTAGCTGATAATGCTGAGAAAGTAATCATTATTAGTGAAATGCAGGATGATTTATTCTACAAACTACTAACGCACATGGCCAAATAATATACTTATGCAAATACAAGCAATACAACTTGAACCCTATTTAGAAAAGCATACACCACAATTTGTATTATTATACGGCAATGACCCCTTTCTCATCGAACACAGCCGCACAACATTATTACAACATTATGCAGATAAAGACATATCAGAAAAAGAAGTGATCACTTTTGAAAATAAAAATAATGCGTTGAGCACACTGCATGCTTGCGTGCAGTCGCCCTCTTTGTTTGCAACACAAAGAGTCATTATCTGTCTAATGTCAGGTGCAGCTTTCACAAAAGATGAGAAAAATAAGTTTGCAGAAGCCCTGCGTATGATGCCACCAAGCGACACGCTTATTTTTGTAACCGAAAAAGTGACCAAAGCCCAACAAAAAGATACATGGTATCAATATTTTTCAAATAAAGGCGTAGTGGTTAGTCATTGGCCTTTAGCGGCAAAAGCCTACCAAACATGGCTGGGCGCTCAGGCACATGGGTTAGGCATTCGGCTTAATAATGATGCAATACAAACCCTTGCACAATACACTCAAGGCAATGTCTTGGCCGGCCGGCAGATGCTAGAACAGTTAGTATTACTGAATAAACCCACGCTTGAAACCAGTGATATATTAGAGGGCTTAAGCTACCAAAACAAATATGAAATGCGTGATTTGTATTTCGCTATATTAGAAGCCAACATTAATCTCGTCACGCAAATTATGGCACATTTTAAATCATCACATCATCCACTACCGCTGATACTCTGGGGCTTACACCAGCTGGTACAGCAAGCTTGCAGTCAATACAACTTGCAATTAATACAAACAGCCGTACTCCCAAGGGATATGATTTTTCAACGCTTGATGCAACAGAAAATGTCACAAATTTCGCAACCACATTGCCAGTATTTGCTTAAGCAGTTAGCCCATATCGACAAACTATTTAAGACCCACGGTATTGCCCAAACCTGGCATGAAACTTTGTCCTTTTGTTTGAATTTTTTAACCCTACAAAAAAATGTGTTAATTGAGAACGACTAAATAATACAAACTTTGTATATTTATGATTTAAGGGTTATATTATATATAGGTACGTTAAAAAAATAGGAGCTGATACACTAGTTTTTATGAATAACTTCAACACTTTATTAAAAGGTACACTATGCGGACAGACGAGTTATTACGTTTTACCTTAAATGACCTTGCCGACCTCAAAGCCGTTAACATCCGTCCTCTGGACGTCCAGAGTTTCTCACCCGTCGCTGACTATATGATTATTGCAACAGGCAATTCAAGCCGACATGTAAGGGCGATTGCTGATAATTTATTACGCAAAATGAAAGAACGCTCAGTCCGTATGGGTAGTATCGAAGCAGATGAAGACGAAGAGTGGGTTTTGGTTGATCTGGGCGATATTGTTGTGCATGTTATGCAACAACAAACGCGGGATTTCTATAATCTCGAAAAGCTCTGGGCACCTCAAAACGAAAAAAAAGCCGTTCTTGCTTAATGCCACTTAATATTATTAGCGTAGGCCAAAAAGCACCTCAATGGTGTGATTTGGCCTTCAAAGAATACCACAAACGCTTACAAAGATTTTGTAAGCTCAAAGTAACAGACTTGCCGATTAGTGCCTGGCACAAAAAAAATAATACCCAACGCGCGATGAAAGAAGAAAGTGAAAATGTTTTGTCACATATCCAACCTACTGATTTTGTCATCACCTTAGATGAAAGAGGTCAGTCCTTTAATAGCATTGCGCTGGCACAAAAAATAAACAACTGGCAACAGAACTATAAGAACCTTATCTTTGTGATTGGTGGTCCCACAGGCCACGATCCCAGTCTCAAAGAAAAGTCTAATCAACTGTGGTCTTTATCAGAGCTCACCTTTCCACATCGTCTCATTAAAGTTATGTTGATTGAGCAGATCTATAGAGCTTTTTGCATTCAATCGAATCACCCATACCATAAAGAATAAATTAAAATATAATTCAATCTTTTTTGTACCTTCGACTAGCTACAGTTGGTGTTGTTGCATCATTTTTGCCCCCCCCCCCATCGGAAGAGTCACTATCATCGTGGATAGATAATCTTCTCACTGCTGCTGCTAAGGCTTTCTCCTCATCACCTACGACTGCGTCTCGCCTCTGACGATGGGCTCCAGCGGCGCCCCTCTGAGGTGTAAAGGTTGGCACTGGTGGTGAGTCTACTCCTGCTCCAGCATGTCTGCTTGAGCTTGAACTGGATGCATTTGATCTATGCCAACCACCACTTCTTTTTGCTCTCTGCATTTGTTTTTCTACAGCCAATGCTTTTTCCTGAAGAAGTCTATTTTCACTTCTGGTCAAAATTTGGACTCTTTGTTCTATCTTTCTCAGTTCTACCTCTATTTCTACGAATCTTTCAGACACAGCCGGTTCCGTTCTATGCCCTCTTGCCATATCACTTCTTGCTTTTGACTTTCTGCCTATCTTAAAAGAACGACTTTTAGGTAAAGAAGGTAAATCTGGCATAGAAGCAGAAGATAAAACACGTCTTTTTTCCTGCTCTAATGCTCGCTTTTGACTCTGGTAGTTCTGTAAAACATTATCCAAGTATTTTGAATCATGCCATGCTGAAAAAAGATCATATAGCTTATCGACAGGATTATAATGCGCTTCTTGATGCTCATTTGCATGCTTTTTTATATACCGCATCATTTGTAATAACTGCTCACACTCTGCTGCACTAATCTCATCTTCAAATGCTCGAAAATGCTGAACAAACACTTTTTCAGGCTGAACATGCCAAGCATACAATAGTGCAGATATCTTGATCATGGGCAAATCAGACACATGCGCTTCAGGATGCTCGATTAAGCTTTGGGCATATTCTCCAAAACCAATGGTATTGGCCAGCTCCATAAAATAAGAATCACTATAATAATCATCGGTTGCAGCAAGATTACTGCCAACAGAAGAGGAGGCTGAAGCAGCTGTAGAATCTGCAACGTCAGCGATAAAATCAGGTAATTTTCCACCACGTGCCGCTTTTATACCGATATAACCCGCAGCGGCACAAATATCTGTTATCGTACGTAAATCATCTACCATAACAACTGTTAAGTTTTGTTGAGCACATTGAGCGCTTGCGAATGTATAGACACCAGAGTCTAAATGCTGATCCAAAAATTTTCTTATAAAATAATTTTTACCCGCATATAACGCGGTTAAAGTTTGATCATAAGACTGCACCGTCTGCTCTATCTTTAATCTGGCTCCTGCATCCAAAGAATCTGATCTTAACTGTTGGGCTAAGATATCTTTTGCTTGAGCAAGCACACCTAGACTTGCTTCCTTCTCAGCTCTAAACTCGCCCCCAAAAATGATATTCTCTTTGGGCATTGAAATACCCATTTTAGCAATTTTTTGAATGAACTCTGCTACAAGGTAATCACGCTTTTTATCGTATGTTGGATCCGCCAAAATCTCAGATTCTGCCACGGTACGATTGGTTAAAATCCCAATATGTTGGTTGGGAAAAAGTGTCTGAAAAAGGAGAATAGGCAAAAATAGTTGGGGATTTTTAATACGTTTTTTCTGATTGGTGTCACTAGAATGAGGCAATACAATAGCGGTATCATCAAAGTCATAAAAAGTCAAAACGGCTCTTTGGGCCCTAGGGGAACTCATCATTGCAAAATGCATCTCTCATACAATATATCGAGTAGCATTCTAGAACGATTTTATTAGGGAAGTAAAGTTTTGCGTAAGAAGATTAACTTAGCATGATCTACTGCTACACTACAAATGAATTTCAACTAACTTTGCAAATATTAAGGCCTAAAAGAAGGCCTAAAAGAAGGCCTAAAAGTTTGAAAATATAAATCACACCATGCCAATATGATAATATTGGCATGGTGAATAACACTTTATATTCTTTGACCACATTCTGTGTATTCTTGATATTGAGTTGTAGTGAGCATCAATTGAATTTTACGATACCAATAATTAATACCTTTTTCATTTTGCTGAGCTATTTCATGCTGTAACATGACACCTCGTGCAAATACATTTTCTGTTTTGGCTAATTTAATCATTCGACTTCTAAGACAGGCTTGCAAAGATATTTCTGCTTTATAGCGTGTACGCACATGACTCAATTTAGGACTTAATTCAAGCAAACAACTTGCTTGCACAACGCGTGCCTGCGTCAATTTTGGATCTTTACAGTGCATGGCATCAAACATAATCTCATCACGGTGTTTGTTCATCTTATTATAAAAATGAATATAAAGTAGGTTGTCTTCATTTTTAGACATTCTATGCATCACCATTAACGCGCATAGCCTATCAAGCTTACAACCAGCCAAAACAGCGATAGCTTTTCTCGTGCTCTCATATTCTTCTTTTGGCGTTAAGAATGACATATCACGAGCATCTGCCAACTCGTCATATAAGCCAATGCTGACAGCATAGACAGGAGCCGTAAAGCAAATGGTCATTGATAAAAGAAAAGAGTAAATAAATGGTGTTTTCATGTTCAGCCCAACTACATATTTAGTTTATTCACTTACTAAATTATCAAATTGGGCTACAAATAGCAATTACTGAATATATACACTGATTCTGCTTTATACCTATGATGCCCGCACACTACTGTGTACGAGCATCTTGTTTCGGTTTTAACATTACATCTCAGCCTCGATAGAAATTTTCTTAACTTTTTGCTGCATGCTTTTAGGAATACATAAAGTCAAAACACCATGTTTAAATTTGGCCACAACATCATCTTTAGATACGCTATCAGGCAAACAGAACTGTCTATAAAACTTACCTACGGCTCTCTCTGTATGATAGTAATCCGAAGATTCTTTTGTGACTTCAGAATGCTTCTCCCCTTTAATGGTTAAGGTGCTATCTTCCATTTCTATGTCTATATCTTTAGGTTCAATGCCTGGCAAATCAACGAGTACCAAGTACTGCGATTTCTCCTCTTTGATATCGACCTTGGGTGACCAATGACGTAACTGGGTTTGTGGTTGCCTATCCAGTGTTGCCATCATGGGAAACAACTCACTCTCAAAATCTTTTAACCATTGATTAGAACGATGACCTAATAAGCTCATATTAGCCTCCTAAATATACTAATGTTTTCAAGGTTTTTGTTCGTCTAGTATTATGTTGGGGACAAGGAGAGATTTTTCAAGTCTATATCAAAGCGTCATGCCGTCGAAGGCTGGTATCCAAGATGTTAATATGGCCTGGATGCCAGCCTTCGCTCTGAGTGATCCCCTCATTTTTGTATACATGAGGGGGCCTCATTC
>TARA_R110002110_G_scaffold376568_1_pt1 | contig 68448 bp, 62 predicted proteins | sample TARA_R110002110 | Tara Oceans TARA_R110002110 (sample SAMEA4397330) | marine metagenome | biome: Polar Biome; feature: [SRF] surface water layer (ENVO:00010504); material: water (ENVO:00002006), including particulate matter (ENVO:01000060) such as... | depth 5 m | reverse complement strand
TCTGCGACCCGCCCGCAGGTGTCAGTGCAGCAGCTGCGCGACGTGCGCGGCGCGGAGTTCGCCCAGGCGATCCCGTATGGTCGGCCCGTAGGTTTCCATGTCGGAGATTTCCTGCGCGGTCAGTCGGTCGCTGATACCGTCCTTGAAACTCGGAAGCGCACTGGCGCGCGCCCACCAGGCTTGAACCCGGGGTCGGTCCTCGTTCCAAACGTCGAACAGGCCCAGGTAAACCATCCGTGCGGCGTAGGGCATGATGTTGATGTCCGCCAGGGTGTGCCGGTCGCCGAAGATCCAGTCGCGGCCGTCGCTTAGCGTTTCCTCGAGCGTTTTGAACATCTTCTCGTAGGCGGCGATGGCGTGCAGGACGAAGGGCGAGTCCACCCCATCCTCATAGGTCGATGTAAACCGCATGCGCCGCCGGGGGTCGCCGATATTGTGCAGCCGCTTCTCGCGTTCGGCCGGCGTCAGGGCCCTCATCTTTTCGCGGAACATGGCGGAGAAGCTGATCTCCGTTGTGCCCTCATGCAGGCCCTCATCGACCATTTTGCTCCAGATACGCATCTGGCTGCGATCAAAGGGGGCCTCGGGGGTGAGTTTGGGGTCCGGGAAGACCGCGTCGAGATACTCGCAAATCAGGGTGGATTCACAGATCGGCCGGCCCTCATGGATCAGGGTCGGCACGACGCCCTTGGGGTTCAGCTTCAGATATTCAGGCGAGTATTGCTCGCTCTTGAACAGATTGACCTCCCGCGGCTCCCATTCGAGGCCTTTCTCGAAAAGGGTGATGCGCACCTTCTGGGCACAAACCGAATTCCCGAACTGGTAGAGCGTGATCATGGCGTGTTTGCTCTTAGACTTGTGTGGGTTGGCCGCTGGCGGCCGATTTTGCGATCGCCTCGTGGATCGCGGCGGTGTGGGCCATCTCCTGGGGGGTGAAGAGGTAGGTCTCCGCGCCCACGCAGGCGGCGGCGAAATTCTCGTCGTTGGTTCGGATCTGGGTGTAGATGTCGCGCGCGGGGAGTTCGATCTCGTTCACAGCACCCCCGCCATCCTCGACCGCGCCCGCCCCGAAACAGGTCGTGACCTTTGTGGTGTCCATCCAGCCATTGGCCCGGGCCCAGCCCTTCGATCCCATCACGTGCAGATGCATGGTGGACGGCGTGGTCATGAGGTTCGCCAGATACCCGGTGGTGGTGCCGTTCGCGAACTTGACCAGAACCGACCCCACATCATTGTCGAGGATATGGGTCGTGAGCTGGCCGTAGACCTCGCGCATCGGGCCGCCATACCAGCACATGATGTCGATCATATGGGCACCGAAATGGACGATGCCGCCGGTCGGCGCCTCCTTGTTCGCACGACGCCAGCCCTCGATGCCGATCTGGCCCTGATGGCTGAGATTGGCCTCGATATGGTGGATCTCACCCAGGTCACCGGTCTCGATGATCCGCTTGATTTCCTGCACGGCGGGGCCGTAGCGGTAGTTGTGCCCGATCCCCAGCGTGAGCCCGGCATCCGTCATGGCTTTGGCGGCGCGTTCGCCTTCGGACTTCTCCAGCGCGAAGGGCTTCTCGGTCAGCACATGCTTGCCGGCCGCGGCACCGGCGACGATCTGGTCGGTGTGCTGGGTGTGGGGTGTGACGAGCACGATCGCGTCGATATCGGGGTCGTTCAGCGCATCGGCATAGTCGGACGTCAGGTTCAGCTCATGCTCATCGCAGAAGCCCTGCACATTCTCCGGTGCCAGATCGACGGCGCGGGTGAACCGGATCTTGTCGGAACCCTTCGTGGCCGTCACATGGTTCTGGCCCCACCAGCCGAGGCCGACAATGGCTGCATTGATCATGATATTTTCCCCGCGTTTATTGTTGTCGAACCCGAACGCCTTCAGGCGACGGGTTCGCGTTTTCCGGATTTGAGCGACAGGGCCATCGCGTCGAGCGCGGCCACGTCGTGAATCATCTGTTGGTTCGTAAATTTATAAGGTGCTGTGCCGGCGATCGCATCGGCGAAGCCCTCCAAGTTGGCGCGGATCGGGTCGACGGGGTCGACATCCATGATCTTCGGGTCTTCCCCGCGCATGGCGATCTGCACGCTCGTCGGGCTGGTCATCTTGACCCAACCCTTGGAGCCGAAGACGTTGCCCATGCGGTTGTCGTGGGTGACCATGACATTGCCGATATAGGCCGATGCGCCGCATTCGAAGGTCAGCAGTGCTGAGGCCGTGTCGCGGGGAATGATCCGATCGAGTGCCTGGGCATAGACCTCGGTGATCGAGCCGACATAGTGCTGGAACAGGTCGAGGAAGTGGCTGCCCATATGCCAGAGGCCGCCGCCGGGGGCCTGTTTCACATCGTGGCGCCAGGCATGGGGTCCCGACAGCGTGTCGTGGGAGGTGTTCCCCTCCATATGCATGATTTCACCCAGTTCTCCGGCATCGATCATGGACTTGATCGCGGTCTGGGGCGCGCCATAACGCTGATTGTGGCCGAGGCCGAGCATGATGCCTGCCGCCTCGGCGGCCACGACGGAACGCTCGGCTTCGGACTTCGACAGGGCGAAGGGCTTCTCGGAGAAGATATGCTTGCCCGCCGCAGCACCGGCGACGATTTGATCGGTGTGCATCGAATGCGGGGTGACCAGGATCACGGCATCGATCGCGTCGTCGGCCAGGACGGCCTCGAAGCTGGGTGCAGTGCGCGCGCCGATTTCTGCGGCGGTCTTTTCCGCGAGATCCAAATCCAGATCCACGACCGTATCGATGCGAACCTTCTCGCTGTTTGCGTGCGCCCGGATATGGGTTTGTCCCCACCAGCCAAGCCCGATCAGAGCAACATTCAGCATATGTCTTTCCCCCTCTATTTTTATTGTCACGCGCGTTCGGCGCGGATGGCCTGAGACGTGCCGATCTGCTCACATTGCGAGATGACTGGCCTTCACCAGTCTAGTATGAATTCCGGCATGCTAGTTAGCATGTGAACTAACGGAGAAACGGTATGAAGTTCGGTCTCTTTGGGAGCGCCCAGGCAAAACGCGGTGGCCCTGATGTCGATAGCGCCAAGGGCTATAATGATTGGCTCGATTTCAATGTCGAGGCTGAGCAGCTCGGCTTCCATTCGACATTCGCCGTGGAGCATCATTTCACCGGTTTCGGCCAGGTGTCGGCGACCGTCAATCTGCTGACCTATCTGGCCGCGCGCACCTCGACAATGCGTCTCGGGACGGCCGTCATGGTGCTGCCCTGGCACAATCCGGTGTTGCTGGCCGAGCAGGTCGCGACGCTCGATCTGCTGTCCGGTGGGCGCTTTGATTTCGGGGTCGGCAAGGGTTACCGCTTCAACGAATTCAAGGGTTTCCGCATCCCCATGGAGGATGCCGAGGCGCGCTTCGAGGAATCCCTCAAGATTCTCACCAAATCCTTCACCGAGGACGCGCCCTGGACTTATGAGGGTGACTTCTGGTCCTTCGAAGATGTCGTCGTCGAGCCGCCGACCGCCCAGCAGCCCCATCCGCCATTCTGGATGGGTGCCGGAAGCCCCAAATCGATCGAGATGGTGGCCGAGCGTGGTTACAATCTGCTGGTCGACCAGTTTGCGTCGATCGACGCGACCATCGAGCGGGTCGATACTTTCCGCAACGCCGTCGAGGCGCGGGGCCGGACCTTCGATGCCAATGAAGTCGGCGTGGCGCGTGGGCTTTATGTTGCCAGGGACGCGGCCGACCGCGATGCCGCGATCGAGCGGCGGATTCAGGCCCGTCGTCGGGTCGACAATCTCGCCCAGACGCCGGATGGCACGAACAAAGCGACGATGATGTCCTACGACGACAGCACTGCGACGACCGCAGAGGCCGCGTTCTTCGGCACGGTCGATGAGATCATCGCGAAGATCGAGCGGTTCCGTCAGGCGGGGGTTAAATACATGCTGTTCTCCGATGGGGGTTCGGGCATCGAAGGCCTGCGCACCTTCTCGAAGGAGATCCTGCCGGCCTTCGCCGACGAAGAAGACGACGCGGCTGTCAAAGCCGCCGAATAGGATCTACGACGATGGCACTCGAGCTCTATCACGCGGCCCATTCGACCTGCAGCCAGAAGGTGCGCATCTGCCTCGCCGAGAAGGGTGTCGAATGGGTCAGCCGGCCGCTCGATTTTTCCGCACGCGAAAATTTGTCTCCGGAATATATGGCCATCAACCCGAATGGGGTGGTGCCCGCCTTCGTCCATGACGGGACCGCGATCATCGAGTCCACGGTGATGTGTGAGTATCTGGATGAGGTCTGGCCGGACGAGCCGAAACTGTCTCCCGACGACCCCAAGAAACGCGCCGAGATGCGGGCCTGGCTGCGTTTCATCGACGAGGTGCCGTCGATGGCCGTGCGCGTGCCGTCGTTCCAGAACGTGTTTCTCGACCGCTTCAAGGCGATGAGCGACGAAGAATATGTGGCGTTTCGGGATTCGAACACGCTGCGCCGCGACTTCTTCATGCGCATGAATCACACCGGATTCAGCGATGACGAATATGAAAACGCGATGCTGCAGCTGCGCGCCAGCATTGAACGCATGGAGGAGGCCCTGAGCCGCGAAGGCCCATGGCTGGTCGGCGCACAATTCACGATCGCCGATATCTGCGTGGCACCTTTGCTCCAGCGGATGGAGGAACTGGGCCTGTCGGACATGTGGGGCGATGCGCCCGCTGTGACCGACTGGTTTGCCCGTATCCGGGCGCGGCCGTCCTTCGAGACGGCATTCTATCCCGGCTCCCTGCTGGGCGATGTCTATCCGCAGCTGCGCGAGACGGCGAAGAGCTAGAGGTCGTCCTTCGAGAGCGCGTCGGCCAGGAAATCGAAGACCAGTCGTATCCGGCGGCTGGTATGTAATTCGCGATGGGTCGCGAGCCAGACGGGAAATTTGAACGGCTCGTTCTCGGGCAGCACGATTTCCATATTCTGACCGAGTGACGCGACCTCGTCGGCCATCACGCAGATGCCGAGGCCCTGTTTGGCGAACTCCCAGGCCACCACGCCGCTGGCTGTGGATACGGCGAAATTGGTCGTGCGCAGGGACAGGCCCCATTCGTTCAGAATGGTCATCATCTGGTCGGTCTGGCCGATCCCGATGAACGCCGCTTCGTTCAACGCGGCGACCGATGTCGGGCGTCCAAATCGGTCCAGGTACGAACGCGCGGCATAGAGATGCGCCGTCGAATCACTCAGCCGCCGGGCAATGAGGTCCGGTTGCTCGGGCTGCATGTGCCGGATCGCGATATCGGCTTCTCGCCGTTGCAGATCGCTGACCGAGTTGGACGCGACCACCTCGATCTCGATCCCCGGTGCGAAATTCCGCAGCTGCTGGATGATGGGCGGCAGCAAATAGGTCGCCATGACGTCGCTGGCGGTGATGCAGACCTCGCCTTCGATCGACTGGGATTGCCCGGAGGCGGTGAGGGATACGTGGCTGGCCGCTTCGCCCATCGCCCGCACATGATCGAGCAGTTCGAGGCCCGACTGCGTCAGGGTGAGCGACCGACCAACCCGTTCGAACAGGGTCACGCCGAGATTCTTCTCGAGCGCGGCGACCTGACGGCTGAGCGTGGGTTGGGTCTGGCCGAGCGCGCGCGCGGCCGCGGACAGCGATCCTTCCTCCGCCGTGGCGAGGAAGGCGCGCGCCTGGTTCCAGTCGAACGAAACGGCCTGCCAATTCATGCAATTATGTATATATGAGGAACAAAAATAGGCAATTTATATTCGAAAGAAGTATATGTATGTAGCGTCCATCAGTTCACGCACAAGGAATAGATTGATGGGTCAGGCGCATAAATTCTGGGACAGGCACGCCGCACGCTATGCGAAGAGTCCGATCGCCGACGAGGATTCCTATCAGCGGAAGCTAAAGGTCACGCGCGAATATTTACGCCCGGACATGGAGGTTCTGGAGTTCGGCTGCGGTTCGGGGTCGACGGCGCTCCTCCACGCCCCCTTCGTGAAGCATATATATGCAACTGATATATCAGAGAAGATGATTGAGATTGCGCGGGCGAAGGCGGATGCGCAGAAGGTCACGAATGTGGATTTCGAAGTGGCCGCGCTCGACGACCTTAACAATCGCGATGAGACTTATGATGTTGTTCTCGGGCTGAACATCCTGCACCTGGTCGAAGACCGGGACGCGGCGATCTCCAGGGTCCGTGCGATGCTCAAGCCGGGTGGCGTGTTTGTCAGCGGCACGTCCTGCCTTAGCGAAACGATGAAATGCTTCAAGGTGATCGGGCCGGTCGGAAAATTCTTCGGCCTGCTGCCGACCATCCGCGTGTTTACACCTCAGGATCTCGTGACCAGCATGACCCGTGGCGGCTTCGAGATTGAACACCAATGGCAACCCGGCAAGGGCAAGTCGATGTTCATTGTCGCCAGGAAGCCTGCCTGACCAAATCTGTCCACCTACGTCATGCCCGCATTTATTGCGGGCATCCACGTCCATCGACCGGCGCGATCACAATGCGTGGCGCAACGACGTGGATGGCCGGAACAAGTCCGGCCATGGCGGAATGGTTTGGACGTTATGCCGGCTTCTTCTCGGGAATCTTGACCTCTTTGTCTTCGGTCGGACCCTCGGCCTTGACCCAGGCGCCGTAGCCGCCGCGCATATGGGCGACGGGTGTGAGGCCCATATCGTGGACGGCCTTTGCCGCCAGTGCTGAACGCAGGCCGCCCGCACAGTAGAAGATGAACTTCTTGCCCGTGGTGAAGAGTTCACGATGATAGGGGCTCTCCGGGTCGACCCAGAATTCGAGCATGCCGCGGGGCATGTGCTGGGCGCCGGGGATCGTGCCGTCGCGCCACAGCTCTCGGATGTCGCGGATATCGACCAGGACCACATCCTCGTCGTCCTGTACCGCCATGACCTGCTCGACGGTCATGGTTTCGATCTCCTGCTCGGCTTGCGCGCAGAGTTCCTTGATGCCCTTGGTAATCATTGTTCGTCCCTTGATAGCTTGCGGCTTTCGGCGTGGCGCATTTTCGCCCACCGTTTGAAAGACAATATAGCGGATGAACGCGATCGGGACTCGAATCCGTACCCCTGTTTCGTGCTATTTAGGGGGGGCAACAGATGCTTCGCCTCTTCCGGGGCGGACAATCAGAACATTCAACAAAAGATACCTCACAGGGGCGAGAGTCATGAGCGAGATGATCCAGGCGGGCAATATCCAGGTGGCCGCGGAACTCTATAACTTCATCAACGATGAGGCGCTGCCGGGAACGGGCGTCGATCAGGATCATTTCTGGGCTTCGGTTGATGGCCTGGTGAACGAGTTGGGCCCGCGCAACGCCGAACTGCTGGCCAAGCGCGACGACCTGCAGGCCAAGCTCGATGCCTGGCACAAGGCCAACCGGGACACGGAGTTCGACCCTTCTGCTTATCAGGCCTTCCTGAAGGAGATCGGTTATCTGGTGCCCGAAGGAGATGCCTTCGGAGTCGAGACCGCCAATGTGGACCCCGGAATTTCGAAGATTGCCGGCGCCCAGCTGGTGGTGCCGATCACCAACGCCCGCTACGCCCTGAACGCGGCGAACGCCCGATGGGGCAGCCTGTATGACGCGCTCTACGGCACGGATGTGATTTCCGACGATGGCGGTGCGGAACTCGGCAAGGGCTATAACCCGGCCCGCGGCGCCAAGGTCATCGCCTATGCCCGCGACGTGCTCGATTCGGCCGCCCCGCTGGCGTCGGGTTCCCACGCCGATGCGACCGGCTACACCGTCGACGGCGGCGCGCTGGCTGTGGCCACCGGGTCGGGTTCGACCGGGCTCGCGGATCCGGCCCAGTTCGTCGGCTATCGCGGTGACGCCGGCGCACCGAGTGCCATTCTGCTCGTTCATAACGGCCTGCATATGGAGATCGTGATCGATCGCGACCATCCCATCGGCAAGGACGATGCCGCCGGAGTGGCCGATCTGGTGCTCGAAGCCGCCATGACCACGATCATGGATTACGAAGATTCCGTCGCCACCGTCGATGCCGAGGACAAGGTCGTCGCCTATGCGAACTGGCTCGGCCTCAACAAGGGCACGCTGACAGCGTCCTTCGAGAAGGGCGGCAAGACCGTCGAACGCGCCATGGAAGGGGACCGGACCTACACGGCCCCGGATGGCGGCGAGCTCACCCTGCACGGGCGTTCGCTGATGCTGGTGCGCAATGTCGGCCATCTGATGACCATCGGCATGGTCACGGACAAGGACGGCAACCCGGCTTATGAGGGTATCCTCGACGGCGTCTTCTCGGCGCTGATCGCGATGCACGACCTGCAGGGCAAGGGCACCCATGCCAACAGCCGGGCCGGATCGATCTATATCGTGAAGCCGAAGATGCATGGCCCCGAAGAAGTCGCCTTCTCCGACGCGCTGTTCGGCCGGATCGAGGATGCGCTGGGCCTGGCGCGCAACACCATCAAGATGGGGATCATGGATGAGGAACGCCGCACCACGGTGAACCTCAAGGAATGCATCCGGGCGGCGAAGAACCGCGTATTCTTCATCAACACCGGTTTCCTCGATCGCACGGGCGACGAGATGCACACCTCCATGGAGGCCGGCGCGATGATCCGTAAGGGCGACATGAAGGCCGCCCCGTGGATCCAGTCCTACGAGGATTGGAACGTGGACATCGGTCTCGAATGTGGCCTGCCGGGCCACGCCCAGATCGGCAAGGGCATGTGGGCCATGCCCGACCTGATGGCCCTCATGATGGAGCAGAAGATCGGCCATCCGATGGCCGGCGCCAACACTGCCTGGGTGCCGTCGCCGACGGCGGGCACCCTGCATGCGCTGCACTATCATCAGGTGGATGTGAATGCGCGTCAGGCGGAGCTCAAATCCCGCGGCCGGGCGAGCCTCGACAATATCCTGACCATCCCGGTCACCGACCGCCCGAACTGGCCGGAAGCCGATATTCAGGCCGAGCTCGACAACAATGCCCAGGGCATCCTCGGCTATGTGGTGCGCTGGATCGATCAGGGCGTGGGCTGCTCCAAGGTGCCGGACATCAACGATGTCGGGCTGATGGAAGATCGCGCCACCCTGCGCATCTCAAGCCAGCACATCGCCAACTGGATGCATCACGGCATCGCGTCGGAAGAACAGGTCATGGAGACCATGAAGCGCATGGCCGGCGTGGTCGACGAGCAGAATGCCGGGGACCCGCTGTATCGCCCGATGGCGGCGGACTTCGAGGGCTCGATCGCCTTTCAGGCGGCCTGTGACCTGGTCTTCAAGGGGCTGGTCCAGCCGAACGGCTACACCGAGCCGATCCTGCACGCGCGTCGTATCGAGGCGAAAGCCAAGTTCGGCGGCTAGTCGCCTGAATTGAACAAAGAGGCCCGCGGTGAACTTCGTCGCGGGCCTTTTTCGTTTACGGGGTTTGCGGGCGCTGGGCGGTGCGCACCAGCAGCATGCCTGCGCCGGCCAACGCGCTCACCAGAATCAACGTGATCGCATAGGGCAGGATCGTGTCCAGCGGCAGGCGGCTCATGACGAAGGCGATCACGGCCCCGGTACCCAACTGAGCGAAACCCAGGAACGACGCGGCGGAACCTGCGACGCGCGGGTCGATGCCCGTCGCACCGGCGATCCCGTTGGCGAAGATGTAGCCGTTGAAATAGGAATACAGCATGACCGGCGCGACGACGGCCGCAATCGCGGCCTCTCCCGACAGTCCGAACAATATCAAGCCCGCCGCAGCTTCGCCGATCACGCCGGCGACCAGCACCCGGTCGATCCCGAACCTGCGCACCAAATGGCTGGCCGTGTAGTTGCCGAGCACGAACTGGGTGGTGACGAGCGTCAGACAGACGCTGAACCAGATCGGGTCCAGCCCGCGGGTCTCGATCAAGAGCGCGGGGCCGACCGCCAGGAAACCGAAAAATCCCGAGGTGCCGAATGTGAAGGCGATCGTGTAGCCGATATACAGGCGCGAGCGAAACAGCTGGGCGTAGCGCAGGAAGATGGTGCCCCAGCGGTCCGGCTGGCCGCCGGTGAGTGGCCGGGTTTCGCGCAGCCAGAAACTCGCGCCGAGCGCGGCGATGGCAGACAATATCGTCAGGAACCAGAAGATCCCGCGCCAGTCGAGCACGGCATCGATGCCGCCGCCCAGCACCGGTGCGATCGATGGCGCGGTGGATTGCAGCATGGCGACAAACGCCATGACCCGTGCCGCCTCGACCCCGCGATGGGTATCCTGGACCACCGCGCGGGGCACGACCAGGGTGGCGCAACCGCCCGCACCCTGCAGCACGCGCGCGATGATCAGCACATCGATGCTGTTGGCCATGGCGGCCCCGGCACTGGCCAGGCCGAACAACAGCAACCCGCCATACAGGACCGGCTTGCGGCCGAAGCGGTCGGACAGGGGCCCGACGATCAGCTGTGACGTGGCGAAGCTGAGTAGAAACGCCGAAACGGTCAGCTGGGCCTGGGCGTAGGGCGTGCCGAACGCCGCGGAGATGGCCGGGATCGACTGGACATGGATGCTCAGGGCCAGCGGCCCGATTGCCGCGAAAAAGCCGAGAAGGAAGATCGGTGGAATACGGCCATCGGGCGAAGGGGTGGATGCCGACATGGGCGCGATCAGTCGCCGAGCCAGTCGCCGAAATATTTGGCCGCATCGCCGTCCAGCTTGTCCGGGTCGGCCTGAAACAGCTCCAGCAACACGCCGTCAGGTGCCGGACACATGATGTACTTCCAGGCACCGAAATCGCGGATGTCGCTGCGGAACGCGACGCCGTTGGCGCGCAGCCGCGCTTCCAGCGCCACCAGGTCGTCGGTGCGGATGCCGATATGGTGCACCGCGCCCTTGCCCTCATCGCGGGGCGTTTGCTCATAGAGATGGATGCGTCCGGACCCGAGCCGGATGAACACATTGCGCGCGCCACCAAATTCGCCGTCGAAGGCCACCTCGGCGCCGAGCATGTCGCGCCACCAGGCGATGGTGTCGTCGATGTTCGAGCAGAACAGATGGGTGTGATGGATGTGTTCGGTCATGATGTATCTGGCTTGGTTATGCGCGCGGCAAACTAGCACGACCGTGCGTCATGCGAGGGTCCAAATACACGCATGGCAGGTGCGCTTGGCCCTTTGCCGACGACCGCTCATATTGTCGGCAAAACAATAGTCCGATGGAGAGGAAGTATGTCCGAAATCAGCGCGCGCACGCCGTATGAAAAGAAGTTCGTCGAAGTGAATGGCCGACGCATGGCCTATGTGGACGAGGGAGCCGGTGATCCGATCGTCTTCATGCATGGCAACGCGAACTCGTCCTATATGTGGCGCAACATCATGCCCCATCTCGAGGGGCTGGGCCGCCTGATCGCGATCGACAATATCGGCCAGGGGGATTCCGACAAGCTGCCGGACAGCGGACCGGACAGCTACATGATCCCGGAGCACCAGACCTATATCGACGGCGCTTTTGCCGCTCTTGGTGTCGAAAAGAACGTCACCCTGGTTATGCATGACTGGGGCGGAACCCTGGGCCTGTCCTGGGCCGAACGGCACCCGGACGCGATCAAGGGGCTGGCCCATTGCGAGATCGTCGTCGCCAACCATGCGAGCTATGATTCCTATCGAGACGGCCATGGCGAACGGGTCAAACGCGCGCAGGGGCCCGAAGGCGAGGCGCTGGTGCTCGAGGACAATTTCTTCGTGGAGAATGTCTTTACAGGCGGGGTGATCCGCGAGGTCGATGCCGAGACCATGGCCGAGATCCGCCGCCCCTATGAGGCCCCCGGCGAGGCGCGGCGTCCCACCCTGTCCTGGGTGCGCCAGATTCCCATCGGCGGCAAGCCGGAATTCGTTGCGGAACTGTCGGAACGCCTGTCCAGTTGGGTGGGCACGATCGATTGCCCGAAACTCTTCATCGAGGCCGATCCCGGTCAGATCATCGTCGATCGCGATCTCGACATCATCAACAGCTGGACCAACCAGTCACGGATCAGGGTCAGGGGACTGCACCATCCCCAGGAAGATTCGCCCGATGATATCGGCCAGGGCCTCGCCAGATGGTACGCTGGCATCTGAACCCGCCAACAAGGACGACGACATGAATGATATCAGCCCGCGCATGCCTTACGAGAAGGCCACCGTCGAGGTGAATGGTCAGAAGATGGCCTATGCCGAGCACGGCACCGGCGATCCGATCGTCTTCCTGCACGGCAACGCCACATCGTCTTACATGTGGCGCAACATCATGCCCCACATGGAGGGCAAGGGGCGCCTGATCGCCATCGACAATATCGGCCAGGGCGATTCCGCGCGGCTGCCCAACTCCGGGCCGGACAGCTACACGCTGGCCGAACACCAGATCTATATCGACGGCACGCTGGACGCGCTCGGAGTCACCGACAATGTGACCTTCGTGATGCATGACTGGGGCGGGCCGCTGGGCATGAGCTGGGCCCATCGCCATGCCGACAACATCAAGGCGCTCGCCTATAGCGAGGTGCTGGTCTGCAACCATGAGAGCTATGACGATTATCCAAACGCCGTGGGCGACATGCTCAAATTGTTGCGCACGCCGGAAGGCGAGCGGCTGGTGCTCGAAGAGAATTTCTTCGTCGAGAAGGTCTTCACCGCCGGCGTGATCCGCGAGATCGACGACGAGACGATGACCGAGGTGCTGCGGCCTTACGCGACGCCGGGCGAAAGCCGGCGTGCGACACTCTCTTGGCCCCGGCAGATTCCGATCGAGGGCGATCCCGCTGACGTTGCCGAACTGATGGATACGCTGTCGGCCTGGATGCAGACCAACGACATTCCGAAGCTGTTCATCAATGTCGAGCCTGGTCAGATCGTGTTCGAGCGTGACCTTGCAGTCCTGCGGTCATGGTCGAACAGCACCGAGGTGGTCGTGCGGGGCCGGCACCACCCTCAGGAAGACTCGCCCGATGATATCGGCAAGGCGCTTGCCGATTGGTACGACGCGCTGTAATCGGGTTTCTGTCGAATAAATCGACGGAGCATCACGATGAAAAATCTCTGGTCGGACCGCGACGCACGCGCCTTCGTCCGCCGTTACGGCAAACAAGGCGTGAACGCCGATATCGCCCGGCGGGTCTATACGACGCGTTTACTTGGGGGTGACCCGCGCCTGGTGCTGCATGGCGGCGGCAACACATCGGTCAAAACGCGCGCGACGGACATCACCGGTGAGGCCCTCGACGTGCTGTGCGTCAAGGGCAGCGGCTGGGATATGGGGGACATCGAGCCGCCGGGTCTGCCGGCCGTGCGACTCGATACCCTGCGTGAATTGATCGCGCTGGAGCGTCTGAGCGATGAGGAGATGGTCAACGTCCAGCGGCGTAACCTGCTGAACTCGAAGGCGCCCAACCCCTCAGTTGAGACGCTGCTGCACGCATTTCTGCCCCACAAATTCGTCGATCACACCCATTCCACGGCGGTGCTGGCGCTGACCGATCAGCCGGACGGCGCGAAGATTTGCCAAGATCTGTATGGCGATCGGGCCGCACTGGTCCCCTACATCATGCCGGGTTTTGCGCTGGCCAAGGCGTGCGCGCAGGTGCATGCGAAGCATCCCGGCGTCGAAGGCCTGATCCTTCTCAAGCACGGCATCTTCACCTTCGGCGAGAGCGCCGAGGAAGCCTATGGCCGGATGATCGATCTGGTCAGTATGGCTGAGCGCCGTTTGCGCACCGGTCGACGCAACCCGGTGTTTGTATCCCGGAAGGCGAGCTCAAATCCGCCGAAGGTTGCCGATATCGCCCCGCGACTTCGCGGCATGCTGGCGCAGGCAGACGGCGAGAAGCCGACGCGTTTCGTCATGACGTTCCGCACCAGCCCGGCCATCCGTCAGTTCGTCTCCGACCCGGCCGCGAAGCGATACAGCCAGCAGGGGACGGTGACGCCGGATCATGCGATCCGGATCAAACCCAAACCGGTCATTCTGCCGGCACCGGCGCGCGATGACCTTGAGGGGTTTTTTGCGGGCGCAGGGCAGGCCATCGCATGGTACGAGGCGGCCTATCGCGGCTATTTCGAACGTCAGAACGACCCGGCGGATCCGCGAACACCGCTTGACCCTGCACCGCGTGTGCTTTTGGTGCCGGGGCTGGGTTTCTTCGCCGCCGGCGTGAGCGCAAAGGCCGCCGATGTGGCTGCGGATGTCTATGAGAATAATATCGCGGTGATCACGGATGCCGAGGCAATCGGGCGATTCCGGTCGATCTCGGAGGCCGACACATTCGACATCGAGCACTGGTCCCTCGAGCAGGCCAAACTGGGTTCGGCCAGGGAAAAACCGTTGGCACGACAGGTCGTTGCGATCACCGGGGCCGGGGGCGCTATCGGCCAGGCCACGGCGCGGGCCTTTGCCGCTGCGGGTGCCGAGGTGGCGCTGCTGGATACCGATGTCCGTGCCATCGCGCCGCTCGCCGCAGAATTGGGCGGGATTGCCGTTGCCTGTGATGTGACGCTGGGCCGGGATGTGTGCCGCGCGTTTGCCGCGATTTGTGAGCGTTTTGGGGGTGTCGATATCCTCGTCTCGAATGCCGGTGCGGCATGGCAAGGCAAGATCGGGGATGTGGATGAGCAAACCCTGCGCGACAGTTTCGAGCTCAATTTCTTCGCCCATCAGCGCGTCGCCCAGGCGGCGGTTGGGGTCATGCGCGCACAGGGGACGGGCGGCGTGTTGCTGTTCAATACCTCGAAGCAGGCCGTCAACCCGGGCAAGGACTTCGGGCCTTATGGGTTGCCGAAAGCTGCCACGCTGTTCCTGTCGCGTCAGTATGCGCTCGACCATGGCGTCGATGGCATTCGCTCCAACGCCGTCAATGCCGACCGGATCCGCAGTGGGCTTTTGACCGATGAAATGGTTCGGGCCCGTTCAACCGCGCGTGGCGTCACGGAGGAGGCGTATCTGGCAGGGAACCTTCTCGGTCGCGAAGTACTGGCCAGGGATGTCGCGCAGGCGTTCGTCGATCTGGCGCTGGCGGAAAAGACCACGGCCGCTGTGCTGACGGTGGATGGGGGCAATATCGAGGCCGCGCTGCGCTAGCGGCTCTCTATGTTTTGAGTTTCTCGACATTCTCGCGCAATGCAGCCAGCTGGGCCTCGCTGGCGTCGGCGCCGAACATGGTCTGCAGGATCGCGAAACGTCGTTCGAGGGTGTAGATGCGGCCATCATGGAGGGTCAGGTTTGACGCGCTCCGCTGCTGAACCGCCTCGGCGAGAATGCGTGATTTGCCAGCCGGTGCGAGCAGGTCGCAGACGATGCTTTGGGTTGGGAACAGCGCCGCACTTCCCACCGTCGCATTGACACCATATTCGTTTTGGCTGGCATTGATGACCGCGCTTTGCGGCGGCATCAACGCCAATAGCCGGTCGTGCTCAGACGGGCTTTCGACATGTCGAATTTCGAGTTCGCCCTGGCTCACCCGGCTCTCGATATGCGTTCGAACGTCTGCAAGGCCCTTCGCGTCCGTGCTGGCAATGGTCACTTTTTTCGGCCGTGCGTTGCAGGCGCCCGTTGAAATGGCTGCGGCAACGGCGCGCGCGTCCGGGCCAGCGCCGAGGATCAGCAGTTCTTTTGTGTTACCCGGCAGCAGACGGTCTGCCGTACGAATAGCAGCCTTGAGGCGTGGCGCCTTGGCTTGCAGACGACCCGGCTCACGCACAATGACGCCGACTTCGCCGAGCAGCAGGCACGCATCGTCGATTTCGTCATAGGCACCGCTGGCTTCATCGAGAAATTGCGGAGACTGGCCGGCGATAAATGCGCCGCGTGCATTGTATTCGTCTTGGAGGAATTCGAGGATTGCACTGCGGTCGGCCGCACTGATGCCAGGTGCGGTCTGTAGGTTCTCGATGGCGCACGTATCTGCGTTCAGGGCCTTCATGCCGAGTTCGATCAGCGACCGGAACTGAGCGTCGAGCGACTGTTCGCCCACCACATAAACCGTTGGGCCCTTTGGAGAATTTGGGATCGTGACCATGAATGAGGTCGACCTTCTTGGTGGTAGATCAATCACGTACCTACAATGATACTAACACGCCCGGTTTTCCGGTGCGGCGCAAGATGATAACCTTGACGCTGCACAGCCTGAAAGTTGATGCGCCGTAATAAGCAAATAATATCAAAGAGTTGTAACGGGGGTCGAATTGCGCACGGGTGGACAGATTTTGGTCGATACTTTGCTTCTGCACGGGGTCGACACGGTTTTCTGCGTGCCAGGCGAGAGTTATCTCGCGGCACTGGACGCGCTGTACGATGTTCGGGATACGGTCCGGGTCATCACCTGCCGGCACGAGAATGGTGCGGCATATGCCGCCGAGGCCTATGGCAAGCTGACCGGCAAGCCGGGAATTGTCTTCGTCACCCGGGGGCCCGGGGCGTGTAACGCGAGCATCGGGGTCCATACGGCGTTGCAGGATTCCTCGCCGATGATCTTGTTCGTGGGCCAGGTGCCGCGTGAATTCCGCCGTCGCGAGGCGTTTCAGGAGATCGATTTCGAGGCGATGTTTGCGCCGATCGCCAAATGGGCGGTCGAGGTCGACGATGCGGCACGCATGCCTGAACTCACGGCGCGGGCCTTCGCGGTCGCCGCCGGGGGGCGGCAGGGCCCGGTGGTGGTGTCGCTGCCCGAAGACATGCTGACCGATGAGGTCGATGTCGCGGACGCGAAGGTCGCGGCCCATGCGATGCCGGAGCCGAGCGACGAGGATATGGCGCGTATGCGTGATCTCCTTTCCGCGTCCGAACGCCCGCTGGTCATCTTCGGGGGTAGCGGTTGGACGGCGGAGATATGCGCCGAACTGGAAGCGTTTTGCGAATCGAATGGCCTGCCGGCTGTGTCGTCGTTCCGGGTCATGGATATTTTCAACAACGACCATCCGAATTTCGTCGGAGAGCTCGGTTACAACACCAACCCGAAGCTCACCCAGCGCGTGCTGGATGCAGACCTCTTGCTGGTCGTTGGCGCGCGGTTGGGGGAGACGACGTCTCAGGCCTACAGCATCGTCAAGGCACCGCGACCCGATCAGACCATGATCCATGTCTACCCCGACCACAGCGAGCTTGGGCGGGTGTATCAGGCCGACTTGCCCATCGCATCGGGGATCGGCGCGTTTATCTCGAAGGCACGACGGAGCCTCCGGCTCGATCCCGGTCGATGGACAGGCTGGCTCAAGGACGGGCGCAGCGACTTCGACGCCTGGACCGTACCCGTGGATGTGCCCGGCCCGCTGAATCCGGCCGAACTGTTCGTTCAGCTTCGCGATATTCTGCCCGACGAGGCGATCATCACCACCGACGCCGGCAACTTCGCCGGCTGGACCAGCCGCTTCTTCAAGTTCAGGAAGTACCGGACGCAATTGGGGCCGGCGAATGGGTCCATGGGATATGGCATGCCCGCCGCAATTGCCGCCAAGACGGCGTGCCCGGACGTTCCGGTGATCTGCTATGCGGGCGATGGCGGAATCCTGATGACCGGGAACGAGCTCGCGACCGCAGTCCAGCATGATTTGCCGATCGTGCTGATCATCGCCAACAACAGCATGTATGGGACCATCCGCATGCATGAGGAGCGCGAATATCCGGGCCGCGAGATCGCGACCCATCTCCGCAACCCCGATTTTGTCGCCTGGGCGGAGGCATTCGGTGCGCAGGGTGAGCGGGTGACGGCGACCGAGGAGTTCAGGCCTGCCATGGAGCGGGCGCTTGCTGCGGGTCGCCCGGCGGTGATTGAGCTGGTCGTTGATCAGGAACTGATCGCGAGCAACTTCACGCTTTCGCAGCTGCGCGAACGTGTGCGGGCCGCGGCCGAGTAGATCCGTATATGCCGCAGGACCGGGTGAAGGCACTATTTCTGGACCGCGACGGCGTCATCAACGTCGACAGCGGATATATCTGGCGGATTGAGGACTTCATTTTCTTCGAGGGCGTCTTCGAGGCGTGCCTTGCCGCACAGGAGCTGGGTTATTTGTTGGTGGTCGTGACCAACCAGGCCGGGATCGGCCGGGGCCTCTATACCGAACAACAGTTCCACGCCTTGACCGGGTGGATGGAGGAACAGTTCCGCGAGAAGGGCATCGAAATCGCCCGAACCTATTTCTCGCCCACCCATCCCGAGGAGGGGATCGGCGTCTACAAGCGCGAGTCACCCGATCGGAAGCCGGGTCCGGGGATGCTGTTCAAGGCGCGCGATGCGTTCAATATCGACATGGCGGCCTCTGCCATCGTCGGCGACCGCGAAACCGACATTGAGGCCGGCATTAACGGTGGGGTCGGCAATCGCCTGTTGCTGGAAGGCACCGAAGACACGAATGGCACCCGTGCCGACGCCGTGGTGAGATCGCTGGCCGATGCCGTGGCGTGGCTCGCGAAAAATGGAACAACGGATTGATCAGGTCGCCTAGGCCAGGAAAAGCGCAAACATCATCCGGGCCGATGTCGCGAAGAGGAACAGCGCGAACAGCCGCTTGAGTGTTCGCGCGCTCAAACGATGTGCGAGCCGCACGCCGAGCGGTGCGGTGAGCGATGTGAAGGGTGCGATCAGGACCAGGCCGAGCAGGTTCACATGGCCGACGCTGGCCTGAGGCAGGGCCGGGATGCCCCAACCGGTCGCCACGAAGCCGATCGTCGCCGGGAGCGCAATGACCAGGCCGATCGCTGCCGCCGTGCCGACTGCGCGATGCACGGGAAAGCCAAAGGCGTTGAAGTAGGGCACACACAGGGTGCCGCCGCCAATCCCCATCATCGCGGACAGGCCGCCGATGACGAAGCCCGAGAGTTTGCCGCCTATACCCGATGGCAGGCTGTCGCGGAGCCGGAACTCGGCCGATGTCGTAGCCATGTAGAGCGCGACCGCAAGCGCGACAAACGCGAACACCATGCTGAGTACTGGCCCGTCGACCGCGCCGGCGATCAGTGTACCGGCGACCGAGCCGGTCAGAACCCAGATACCCCATTTTTTGAGGAGGTCGGTATCGACCGCGCCGCGCCGGTGGTGGGATCGCGCCGAAATCAGGGATGTGATGACGATGCTGGCCAGTGACGTGCCGACCGCCACATGCATGCGCACGGACTCGTCGATGTCGAGGAGGCCGAGCATGGTGAACAGCACCGGGACGACGATGATCCCGCCGCCCACGCCGAGCAGCCCTGCCAGGATGCCTGCGATGCAGCCCGTGACAACGAGAACGCCGGCAAGCGGCGCCAGTTCGAAAAACAGGTCCATGGGATAGTTAATCCCCGCGCGGGCTCGTCGCGCAAGGGGCGTTGGCTTCGCCGATCACGCGCCGGACAAGCGCCAGTCCATCATCTCGATCCGGTCCTGACCGAAGAACAGCTCGCCGTCGACCACGAAGGACGGGACGCTCCAGGCGCCATCGGCCAGGGATTCGTCCGTGTTGGCCTGAAGCCCGGCCGTGACAGCGTCGGTTTCGGCCGCCGCAACCAGCGCCGCGCCATCGAGGCCCACACCGTCGGCAATGGCCGCCACATCGCCGGGATCGTTGACGTTCAGTTCATCGACCCAGCAGCCGCGCATCAGGGCGCGGGTGATCTCATACATATCGGCGCCAGCCTGTCCGGCGGCGATGATCACGCCGGACGACAGGAGAAACGGTACCGGGAAATGCCTTGGGTGTGAGTTTAGGGGTGCGTCACGCCAGGCCGCCCAGCGCGGCAGCTCGGTGAGGCGGTAGGCCTGCAGCACTTCGGGGCGGTCGCCGAGCGGTCGGCCGGCGCTGGTTTTCTGCCATTGTTGCCCGACATGGGTGGGCTTGAAGGCGATTTCACGCCCGTGCTTTTCACCCAGGGCCTTCAGGGCATCCACGGCCAGGTAGGACCAGGGCGAAATGCAGGCGAAATAGAATTTGATCGGGTCACTCATCGGGCAGCCTCCAAATATTCGGCGATATATGTCGGCAGCGCGAAGGCGCCGACATGCAGGTCGCTATTATAGTAGCGCGTCTGGATATCGGCCTGTTTGTATCGTCCGGCAAGTGTCTCAGCCGTCAGTTGGCGCAGGTCCGGGTTGTCCGTGCCCCAACCGAACGCCATGAAGCCGCCGGCATAGGTCGGGACCGGGGCGATATAGGCGCTGGAATCGGTGAAATGCTCGCCCAGTCGCCGCACAGTCGTGGTCAGCTCATCGCCCTGGATCATCGCCACGCCGCTCTGGGTGACGATGATGCCGCCCTCTGTCAGCCGGGATTTGCAGTGCCCGTAGAATTCGCTGGTGAACAGGACTTTGCCTGGCCCGATCGGGTCGGTCGAATCGACAATGATCACGTCGAAGCGCTGCTCGGTCTCGGCGATGAAGCGCGCGCCGTCCGCGATCACCAGGTTTGTGCGCGGATCGTCGAACGCACCGTTGGAAATGGACGGCAGATGCGTGGTGCACAATTCAACCACCGAGGCGTCGATCTCGACCATGGTGACCTGCTCCACGGGGTGGCGGAGCGCCTCGCGGAGAATGCCGCCATCGCCGCCGCCGATGATGCAGATGTTGCGTGCGTTGCCATGCGCGAGGATCGGCGCATGGGTCAGCATCTCGTGATAGATGAACTCGTCGCGCTCGCAGACCTGCATGATCCCGTCGAGCGCCATGACCCGGCCCCATTGGGAAGTCTGGTAGATCACCAGATCCTGATGCTCGGTCGTCTGGCGGAAGACGACAGACTCGATTTGCAGGCCCAGTTGCAGCCCGACCCCGAGGGGTTCGTCAAACCAGGCCCATTCGTCCCCGGGGCCGCGATCGGTCAAGCCACGATGCCCCGGCGGGTCTCGTTCACGGTGACGGATTTGGCGGCAAATGCGGCCTTCAGGATCGGCAGCGCGTTATGGGGATTACAGGCGCCGCACATGAAGACGTCGAGCGCCGCATAGTCGCGTTCCGGCCAGGTGTGGATCGAGATATGGCTCTCGGCGAGGATCGCGACACCCGAGACGCCACCTGAGTCTGAAAACTGATGCAGCTTCACATCCAGCACGGTGGCGGCGGCCGCCTCGGCCGCCTTGCGCAGGGTCTGCTCGATATGGTCGATGTCAGTCAGTTGCTCGGCATCCCACAGGTCGATCAGCAAATGGCGGCCTGCGAAGGTGACGCCATCCTCATGGATGAAATAGTCGGTGAAGTCGACCGGTTCTACGGCCGCAGACGCGTTGTTTGCCATCCCATGGGAACTCCAGCGGGCAGTTGTCGGGTCGGAGCTTTTTAGTGATTTTTTCCGGTGGCGCAACAACCAAATGCACCGCCTGTCTGACCGTCTGTTCGGCAGTCTATCAGGTCGGATCGGGTGCCGGAGAAAATGGGGGTGGGGCGGTGGTCCGACACTGTCGGGCCACCGCCCCTGAGGGGGGCTTGCTTCCTGGGTAAGGGAGCAATGAGGTCAATCTATCCGGTGATGCGACGGTGCGATGTGATGCCCGTCACAGGTGCGCAAAGAATTCCTAGAACCGGTCTTCGGCCAGCGCCATTACGGAATCCCCGCCCTTGGTGATGGTTTCCAGATGCATGTTGGCGCGGGGCAGGATGTGATCGGCATAGAAGCGCGCCGTGATCCGCTTGGAGTCGAGGAACTCCGGGCTGGCGCCGGTTTTTTCTCCGCCCGCTGCGGCAAGCGCGGATCGGGTCATCAGCCAGCCGCCGATAACGGTGCCGGCCAGGTGCAGGAAGGCGTGCGCACCGGCGAACTTCCGGTTCACGTCATTGTTGGCGGGGTCGAGCATCCATTCCGTGGCCCGGCGCAAAACCCGGTTGGCGTTCTTTTGTTCAGCGATGATGGTCGCAATCTCCGGATCTTCGGAATCAGGCAGATCGTCGATCTCGTCGAGGAGCTCTTCCATCGCAGCACCACCGTCGCGCATCAGCTTTCGGCCGAGCAGGTCGATTGCCTGGATGCCGTTCGTGCCCTCATAGATCGGGGCGATGCGCGAATCGCGGAAATACTGCGCGGCACCGGTTTCCTCGACGAAGCCCATGCCGCCATGCACTTGCACGCCGATCGAAGCGATATCGACTCCCAGGTCGGTGCACCAGGCCTTGACCACCGGGGTCAGCAGGTCCGTGCGACGCAGGTTGTAGCCGCGTGTCTCGGCGTCATCGTGATGGCGTGAGCGATCCAGAGCAGAATTGGTGTAATAGGCCAGCGCCCGCATGGCCTCGATCTGGGACCGCATGGTCATCAGCATGCGCCGCACGTCGGGGTGCTGGATGATGGTGACGGAGTCTCCGCCGCCCTCGACCGGTGCCGATTGCACCCGCTCGCGGGCATAGGTCACGGCGTGCTGATAGGCGCGTTCGGCGACCGAGACGCCCTGCAGGCCGACATTCAGGCGCGCGTTGTTCATCATCGTGAACATGCAGCGCAGGCCGTCATGCTCTTCGCCGATCAGGTGTCCGATGGCGCCGTCGCCGTTCTCGCCATAGGCCATGACACAGGTCGGGCTCGCATGGATGCCCAGCTTGTGCTCCAGGCTAATCGCGTGGGCGTCGTTGCGTTCGCCAAGCGAGCCGTCGTCGTTCACGAGAAATTTCGGCACCAGGAAGAGGCTGATGCCCTTCACCCCTGGCGGCGCTTCGGGCAGCCGGGCGAGCACGAGATGGATGATGTTGTCGGTGAAATCCTGATCGCCGTAGGAGATGAAGATCTTCGTGCCTTTGATCCGGTAATGATCGCCTTCGCGTTCGGCGCGGGACTTGAGCAGACCGAGGTCGGTACCGGCCTGGGGCTCGGTCAGGTTCATCGTGCCGGCCCATTCGCCGGAGACGAGTTTTTCGAGGAACTTTTCCTTCAGCTCCGGTGCACCATGGGCGATCACGGACTCGATCGCACCGATGGTCAGCAGCGGGCACAGGGACCAGGCGAGGTTCGCGGATTGCCACATCTCCTGGAGCGCGGTGGTGAGCGTCCAGGGCAGGCCCATGCCGCCATGTTCAAGCTCGAACGGCGTGCCGTTCCAGCCGCCCTCCACGAAGGCCTGGTAGGCCTCTTTGAACCCGTCGGGGGTCGTGACCTCGCTGCCGGACAGGGTCGATGTCTGCTGATCGCCTGTGTGGTTCAGCGGCGCAACCACCTCGCCCGTGAAACGCGCGGATTCGTTGAGAATTTGCTCCACAAGGTCGCTGGTCGTTTCCTCGAAAGCGGGGAATTTGCGCAGACCGTCCATGCCGCACAGATTTTCCAGAATGAACTGCATGTCCTGCACGGGTGCGTTGTAGTCGGACATAACTTCTCCTGTTGGTCTTGCGGCCCTAGAGGACCTTGCCGGGGTTCATCAGGCCTTTGGGGTCGAGGGCATTCTTGATCATGCGCATCATCTCCAGTTCCACGGCCGGTTTGTGTTCGACCATGTCGTGGACCTTGATCTTGCCGATGCCGTGTTCGGCCGAGAAGCTGCCGCGCATCGAAAGGGCGATCTCCACCACCCGGCCGGTGATTTCGTCCCAGCGATCAAGAAACTCCTGGGGGTCGGCACCGACGGGCTGGGTGAGATTGTAATGCACGTTGCCATCGCCGACATGGCCGAACGCGACATGCCGGACACCCGGGCAGAGCTCGGTGACGGCGGCATTGGCCTCGCGGATGAATTGCGGGACCTTTGATATGGGCACGGACACATCGTTCTTGATGCTCGCACCCTCGGGCTTCTGGGACAGGACCATCGCCTCGCGCAGGAACCACATCTGGTCGCGCTGGGCCTCGGACTGGGCGATCGTGGCGTCGACCACGAGCCCGTCCTCGTAAGCGGCCTCGAGGAAATTCTCCATCGCGGTGCCCAGGTCGGAGCTCTCATCGCTGCTCTCGAATTCGATCAGCGCGTACCACTCATGGGTGCCTTCGAGGAAATCGACCACGCCTTCGGTGTGCCGGATCGAGATGTCGATGGCGATCCGCGGGATCAGTTCGAACCCGGAGACCGCATCGCCGCTGGCCTTGCGGGCCCGGCCGAGCACGTCGAGGACGTCCTCGAGGTCGCGCAGCGCGATGAAGGCGGTGTTCCGTACACGCGGTTTGGGGAACAGCTTGAGGACTGCGCCGGTGATGATGCCCAGCGTGCCCTCGGCGCCGATGAACAGATGTTTCAGGTCATAGCCGGTGTTGTTCTTGCGCAAGCCGGTCAGCCCGTCCCAGATCTGCCCGTCGGGAAGGACGACTTCGAGGCCCAGGGCGAGTTCCCGGCTGTTGCCGTAACGGATCACCGCCGTGCCGCCGGCGTTGGTCGAGAGATTGCCGCCAATCTGGCAGGACCCCTCCGCACCCAGGCTGAGCGGGAAGAAACGATCATGAGAGTCCGCGACGTCCTGGAGCGTCGCCAGAACGCAGCCGGCATCCACGGTCATGGTGAAGTTGACCGGGTCGGCCTCGCGGATTTTGTTCATGCGGGCCAGGCTCAGGATGACTTCGCCGGACGCGACCGCACCGCCGCACAGGCCGGTGTTTCCGCCCTGGGGCACGATGGGGACATTGGCCTGGCCGCACGCGACCACAACCTGGGAGACTTCGCGCGTCGAGGCCGGCCGCACCACGCAGGGTGTCTCGCCGCGAAACAGGCCGCGCTGTTCGGCGATATAGGGCTCCATATCGGCAACGTCGGTGACCAGCCCGGCCGGGCCGACGATCTCGGACAGTCGGTCGAGCAGACCGTCGGGCAGGCCGTTCGCATGTGCGGTGGTGAGTTTGTTCATACCGATTGATTTAGCCCCACCATGGACCGGGGGCAATACGCACGTGCGATGGGTCTCAGTCTGCGTGCGCGGCAACCGCGCGGCGCAATCGGTCGTTGATGGCCCGCCCGATACCGCTGTCGGGCACAGGTGCCACGGCAATGCCGGTGAATTCCGACCGGTCGAGCGCGCGCAATGTGGCAAACAGCCTGGCGGCGGCTTCGATCATGTCACCGGATGGGCTGAGATTCAGCATCGTGGCCGCGTTGTGTGCGCCGGGCGCGCCGAAGGCCGCGAATGCCTCACCGGGCCGCGGGTCGGTCACGTTGATGCGTATGGGGATCGCGGGCGCGTAGTGCCGGGCGATTTGCCCCGGCGAACGCGGTACCGCACCGGATTCGGGAACGCTTGCGTCGTCGATGGTGCCGAGAAGCCCCTCGAGTTGTTCCCGGGTGACCGCCCCGTGACGCAGGATCGCCGGCCGCGCGCCACAGAGATCTATCACGGTCGATTCCAGTCCGACCTGGCACATCCCGCCATCGAGGATCAGGTCGGGTGCGTCGCCGAGTGATTCCGATACATGTGCCGCCATGGTGGGACTGACTTCGCCCGCGCGGTTGGCGCTGGGGGCGGCGACGGGGCCGCCGAACCGGGCGAGCAGGTCTCGGGCGAGGGGGTGTGCAGGTGCCCGCAAGGCCACACTGTCGAGGCCCGCGCTGACCAGCAGCGAAAGCCCGGAGTTCGGCAATCGGGGCAAAACGATGCTCAGAGGGCCGGGCCAGAAGCGTTCCGCGAGTTCGCGCGCGAGATCGTCGACCGCACCGTATTTTGCCGCAGCGGCCAAGTCAGAGACATGCACAATCAGCGGATTGAAGCTCGGCCGGTCCTTGGCGGCAAATATTCGCGCGACTGCATCACCGTTGCGCGCATCCGCACCGAGCCCATAGACAGTCTCCGTGGGAAACGCGACGAGACCGCCATCGCGCAAAATATTCGACGCAACGGAGAGCGCTTCGTCGTTTGCCGTTTCAATGGGGGCGGGTGTCACGGCCAGTCAGCCTTAACGGCGGCCGAACGCCACAAACCCGGGATTCAGATATTTGGGCTTGAGATAGGGCAGGGGCGTGCCGTCGAAAGTCTCGAGGGATCCACCTGCCGCAAGCACGATCGCGTGGCCGGCACCGGTGTCCCATTCGCAGGTGGGGCCGAAGCGGGGATAGATGTCGGCCTCGCCTGCGGCCAACCGCCCGAATTTCAGGGCGCTGCCCTGGGGCATCCTGCTGCGGACGTTCATGTCGGCCAGATACCCTTCGAGTTTGTCATTGCGTGCGTGAGAACGGCTGACCAGCACGTCCATGCCGTCATCTGGAATTTCGCGACATTCGATAGCCCGTTCATCTCCGCGTGCTTCAATCAGGGTCGCACCTTCGCCGGTGGCGCCCGCATACATCAAATCCAGCGCGGGGGCGTAGAGAATGCCCATCCGCGGCACCCCGGCGTCGACCAGCCCGATGTTGACCGTGAACTCGTCGTTGCGTTTGAGGAATTCCCGGGTGCCGTCCAGCGGGTCGACCAGCCAGAACCGGTCGCCGGGTACCGTCGGGCTGACGCCGTCGGAGAACTCCTCTTCGGAGATCACGGGAATCTCGGGGGTGAGTGCCCGCAGGCCGGGGACGATGATCCGTTCCGAGGCCGTATCGGCCAGGGTCAGCGGCGAGCCGTCATCCTTGCGTGTGCTGTCGAAATCGGTGCGGTAGATTTCGAGGATCGCTTCGCCCGCGGCGTAGGCGAGGCCGCGAACCGTCGGGATCAGGGCCGCCGGGTCAAAAGTCATGATCTGTCTATCCGGTGTTGGTGTTATTCGGCAGCCAACGGCCGGTTGGCCAGCGCCCAGATGACATCCGGTGTCGCCGGCATGTCCACATCCAGGCTTTCACCCTCAGCCGACAGCGCATCGACGATCGCGCTGATCGCGGCCGGCGGTGCGCCGATGGCCCCGGCCTCACCGGTGCCCTTGATACCCAGGGGGTTGGTTGTGCATTTCTCGTTGCGCATGGAAAAATCGAACTGGGGCACATCACCGGCGCGTGGCATCCGATAGTCCATGAAGGAACCTGAGATGAGCTGGCCGGACTCCGCGTCATAGATCGTGTGTTCGTGCAGGGCCTGTCCGACACCCTGGACAACCCCGCCATGCACCTGGCCCTCGATCAGCAACGGGTTGATCGTGTCGCCGAAATCATCGACGACCGTGTAGCGCTGAATCTCGGGGATGCCCGTGTCGGGATCGATCTCGATCTCACAGATATGGCAGCCGTTGGGGAAGGTCGCCGCGGCGGGTGTGTGGGAAACGGATGTGTCGAGCCCCGGTTCCATGTCACCCGGCAGGTTCGCCGGGTCGTTCGCGACCTTGGCAACTTCGAACAGGGACATGGTCCGGTCGGTGCCAGCCACCCGGAAGGTGCCGTCAGCATATTCGATGTCCGCCTCGGCGGCTTCCATCATCTGTGCTGAAACCGCCCGGCCTTTCTCGATGATTTCATCGGATGCCTTGGAGACGGCCACGCCGCCCACGGTGACGGACCGCGACCCGCCGGTCAGGCCCGGCGGCACGATATCGCTGTCGCCCTGGACCATGACCATCTGGTCGGTGTCGATGCCCAGCCGGTCGGACATGATTTGCTTGTAGGACGTGTCGTGGCCCTGACCGTTGGACATGGTGCCGATGTAAAAGGTGATGACCTCGTTGTCGGAATCGATGCGCACATCGGCGACTTCCGCATTGCCGCCGCCGCATTTTTCGACATAGGTCGCCATGCCGATGCCGCGCAGCTTGCCCTGCCTGGCGCTCTCGGCCTTGCGCGCAGGAAAGCCCGCCCAGTCGGCCTGGGCCATACCTTCTTCCATGATCGCGGTGAAATTGCCGCTGTCATAGGTCTCGCCGAAGGCCGTCTCGTAGGGCATCTGGTCGTGCGGGATGAAGTTGCGCCGGCGGATCTCGTCGGGCGTGAGGCCCAACTCGCGTGCACATTTGTCGACCAGTCGCTCGATGCAGTAGATCGCCTCGGGGCGGCCCGCACCACGATAGGCGTCGGTCGGCACGGTGTTGGAGAACACGCCCTTCACGTTCGCCCAGACGGCCGGGAAGGCATAGAGGCCGTTGAGCATCGTCGTGCCGGCTTCGGTCGGAATATAGGTCCCGAAATGGGACAGATAGGCGCCCAGGTTGGCGTAGGTCGTGACCCGCAGTCCCAGGAACTTGCCGTCGCCATCGCAGGCGACCTCGGCCTTGGTGACGTGGTCGCGGCCCTGAATGTCGGACAGGAAGCCCTCGCTGCGTTCCGACGTCCAGCGCACCGCCCGCTTCAGCTTCATGGCGGCCCAGGTCACCAGCGGCTGCTCGGGATGGGGGAAGATCTTCATGCCGAACCCGCCGCCGACATCGCCGGTGACGACCCGCAGCCGGTCAGTGTCGATGTTCAGGATGCTTTCGGCCAGCGCGTCGCGGATGACGTGAGTACCCTGCGACGACGTGTAGAGGGTCAGCCGGTCGCTCGCCGTGTCGTAGTCGCAGATGGCCGCGCGCGGTTCCATGGGATTGACGACGATGCGGTTGTTGATCAGCTCCAGTGTGGTGATGTGGGCGGCCTTGGCGAACGCGGCCTCGGTGGCCGCCTGATCGCCCTTGCCCCAGTCGAAGCAAATGTTGTTCGGCGCGTCGTCGTGGAGTTGTGCCGCGCCGTCGAGCGTTGTGCGGAATGTGTCCGTGGCCGCGGCCAAGGGATTGTAATCGACCTCGATCAGCTCGGCGGCATCGCGCGCCTGATCCAGGGTCTCGGCCACGACCAGCGCGACCGGCTGGCCCACATGGCGGACCTTTCCCAGCGCCAGCAGGGGACGCTCGGGCTTGATGTTGTCGGTGTCGTCGAGGTTCTTGACCGGGAACATGCACGGCATGGGGCTGATGTTGTCGGCCTTGAGGTCCGCGCCCGTGAGTATCAGAAGGACGCCGGGTGCGGCCTGCGCGGCGGCCGTGTCGATGGCGCCGAGTTCCGCATGGGCGTGGGGCGAGCGCAACACGTAGGCGTGGCTTTCGTTGTCCAGCTGCACATTGTCGGCGTAGTTGCCGCCGCCGGTCAGGAGCCGGAGATCTTCGATACGCGTGACGGATTGACCGATGCCGAATTGGCCCATGGGACGTCCTTTGCAGGTCTGAAGAATGTCGGAACGTTGTTGTGGGGAATGATATGCGACTTGATCCGCCCAGACCAAGCCCCCCGGGGCAAATACTCTGTTATTCTTTGCCCGTGATGGCCGAAGAAACGAACCAGGAAACACCGGATTCCGGGAAGACCCCGGTAGAGATCCCTGGCGATTTCCCCGGGCGTTACTGGCATCCGCTCGATGACGGCCGCATCCAGTGCGATCTGTGTCCGCGCCTGTGCAAGCTGAACGAGGGCCAGCGCGGCCTGTGTTTCGTGCGCGCGCGCACCGACGATCAGATCGTCCTGACCACCTACGGCCGCTCGTCGGGCTATTGCATCGACCCGATTGAGAAGAAGCCGCTCAACCATTTCCTGCCGGGCACCCCGGTCCTCAGCTTCGGCACGGCGGGCTGCAACCTGACCTGTAAATTCTGCCAGAATTGGGACATCTCCAAGAGTCGGGAATTCGATACCCTGGCTGATCAGGCGATGCCCGAGGCGATCGCCCGGGCCGCGGCGGAACATGGCTGCCGATCCGTGGCCTTCACCTACAACGACCCGGTGATCTTCCTCGAATATGCCGTCGACGTGGCCAAGGCCTGCCGTGAGGTCGGCGTGCGCACGGTCGCGGTCACCGCCGGCTATATCTCGCCGGAGCCGCGCGCGGAGTTCTTCCGCCAGATGGACGCGGCGAATGTGGATCTGAAGGGATTCACCGAGAGTTTCTATCAGCAGCTTTGCACCGCATCGCTCGCCGACGTGCTCAACACGCTTGTCTATATCCGCCACGAGACCGACTGCTGGCTGGAGATCACCAACCTGATTATTCCCGGCCAGAACGACGACCCGGCGGAACTGGCGGCGATGTCTCGATGGATCGTCGAGAATCTCGGCCCCGACGTGCCGGTGCATTTCTCCGCATTTCATCCCGATTGGAAGATGATGGACACGCCGGCCACGCTCCACGAGACGCTGGCGCTGGCACGGCAAGTCGCGCTCGATGCCGGGGTACGCTTCGTCTACACGGGCAATGTCCACGACAAGGGCCGGCAGAGCACCTATTGCCCCAACTGCGCGACGCGGGTGATCGGCCGCGACTGGTACGAGCTCGACGAATGGAACGTCGCGCCGGTGGGCAATTCCGGCGGGTGCTGCGCCAACTGCGGGACCCGGATTTCCGGCGTGTTCGATGCCGCGCCCGGCACCTGGGGTCGCAAGCGCCAGCCGGTGAAGCTGAACAAACCCTCTCCCTGAGGGAGAGGGGCTTCCCGATCCGTCATGTCCAGGTTTCGGTTCCGGACTGAGCCCTCATCCTGAGCCTGTCGAAGGAGAGGGCGACATCCCCATGCTTCGACAGGCTCAGCATGAGGATGTTCCAGAGAGACATGGACCACGTCCGCGTATTAGGTGTGTGAAAGTCTAATCGGGCAGGGGCTTGCCGGCTGTTTCCTTCAGGGTCAGCACGACCGCGAACGAGATTACCCCGCAGGCGATCAAATACCAGGCGATCGACAGATCATTGTGCGAGCGTGAGATCAGCCAGGTCGCGATCAGGGGCGTCGTGCCGCCGAAGATGGCGAGACCCACATTGTAGCCGACCGACAGCGCGCTCACCCGGACCCGGCGGGGGAACATCTCCGTCAGGGTCGCCGGACCGGCGCCGAAATAGGCGCCGATCAGCACCGAGAAGCCCAGTTGGCCGAGCAGGATCATCTCGAAGTCCGGATGGTGCATCAGCCAGATCAGCGGGTAGCCGAAGATGGCCACACCGCCCGCGCCGAACAGCAGCAGCGGCTTGCGCCCGACCTTGTCCGACAGCGCACCGAAGACCGGCACCAAAACCAGCAGCACGGCCATGGAGATGGTGTTGATGTCGAGGGCGTCCGAGCGTGGCTCTTTCACCTGCTTGATCAGCCAGGTCACCACATAGACGAACATCATGTAAAAGCCGACGGCGTTGATGATGTTGAAGCCGATGACCTTGAGCATCGCCCGCCACTGGGTCGTGATCGCCTCGATTACCGGATTGTCGGGCTTGTCGGCCGCGTTATCCTCCGGCATGTCCGGCAGGTGGCGGCGGATCACCAGACCCACAACGCCGACGAGAATGCCGGACAGGAACGGCAGCCGCCAGCCCCAGTCGGCGACCTGATCGGCGGTCAGGAAATGGCTCACCAGGGCACTGACGCTGGAGCCGAGCAGGATGCCGCCGACCGCGCCGAACAACGTCCAGCTGGTGAAAAAGCCGCGCCGCCCGGCCGGGGAATGTTCGGCCAGATAGACGATCGACCCGGTATACTCACCGCCGACCGACAGGCCCTGCAGCATGCGCATGGCCACCATGAGGAACGCTGCGGCGACGCCGATGGTCGCGTGGTCGGGCAGGATGCCGATTACGCCCGTCGGGATTGCCATCAGCATGACGGAGAGGACCAGCGCGCGCTTGCGCCCGATCTTGTCGCCGATATAGCCGAACACGAAACCGCCGATGGGGCGCATCATGAAACCGGCGGCGAACGCACCGAAGGAGGCGATCAGGGAGACGGTCGGGTCGTCGGAGGGAAAGAACAGCCGGCCGATGATCGGCGCGTAGAATCCATAGACCGCGAAGTCGTACCACTCCAGCACATTGCCGGTGATGCCGGCGGCAATAACCTTGCGCCGCGCACGCGCGTCGATCACGTCACTCATATGAAGGCCCCCCAGCCTGATTTGAGCCTAAATCCTAGCGGCGTACAGCGTGTTGCGGCAACCGGTTTACCGTCATGCCCGGGCTTCGTTTTCAGGCTTGGCCCTCATCCTGAGCCTGTCGAAGGAGAGGGCGGCATCCTCATACTTCGACAAGCTCAGCATGAGGATGACCGTGAGAGGGGCTTCCGACTTTTCGTCCGGGCGGGTTTGGAACCCGCCCCTACGAAACATCCCACGGCGATGTAGGGGCGGGTCTATGACCCGCCCGTCCGAGCGGCGTCCACGCGGACTCTCAGTGAAATGTCTCGGTCGTATAGCGCCACAGGCGGATCGAATCGTCCCAATGGTCCTGGGGCAGGCCCGCCTTGGCCTTCAAATGCCGCAGGAACTGCTCGGCTTTCGGCACATCCTTCCAGACCTGGGGCAGGAACAGCCCGCGGCGCGTTTGGCCGTCCGGGTCGGTCGCCTGAAGGATGACCCCGTCCACATCCGGCTGCAGGGCGTCGATGGCCTCGGCCTCGGAGCCAAACGAGATCGGTCGGGGGTGGGACAGGATCGACACCGAGACATCCATTGCCGCAGCCTCCTCTGCCGTCAGCTTGGGAAAGCGCGGGTCGCCGAAGGCGGCCTTCCAGCCATTCTCGGCCACGTCGGCGATGAGCGAGCGATGGGGCAGGATGCTGCCGACGCAGCCCCTGAGCCGGTCGTTGAAGGTGAGGGTCACGAATGCGGCCCGCCAGGTCTCCAGCGAAGGTGAGAAACTGCCGTGCCGGACCTCTGCTGGCCGGCCCGTGCGCAGCCCGTTGGCGATGGAGCGCCTCGTGCCGTCGATCAGCATGGCCCGGTCGTCGTCGGACAGGCGGGCCGATGACGCGTATTCCAGCGCCCAGGAGCCGTAGCCGACCACCCGGTCGCGCTTGTCGCGCCCGCCCGTGTCGCCGGAGTTGCGCACGTCCAGCGTGGTGACCCGCAGATCGAGGGCCTGGGCGCGCGCCAGCAGGCCTTTCACCGGGAACCGCCCGCAGGCCTGCTCGTCTTCGATTTTCTCGGGGCTGAGGGTCTCTATGTGCCGGCGGAACCCCTGATCGAGCTTGTTGGCGGCGTCGTAGTCGAGATAGTGGCTGAGGTCGGAGCTGATCACGACGAGCGTCTCCGGGCCGCCCCAGAGCGCGGCGAGCAGCGCGTCGGTCTCGGCCGGCGAAGGGCCGCCGACGATCACTGGCACGAGCGTGAAGTCACCCAGAACTCGCTGCAGGAAGGGAAGGTGGACTTCCAGGCTGTGCTCCTCGGCGTGGGGAATGTCCGATTGCTCGACGCCGGGCAGTTTGAGCGCGGTGGCGATGCCCGCCGCATCGATCGGCACGTCGCCCAATGGCGTGCGGAAGGCCGTGGCGGCCGGGACGCAGAATTTCTGTACCGCCACCCGGTGGGGCGGGCCGAGCAGCACGACGCGGGTGATCTTGTCTTTTCCGGTGGCCCGCGCGGCGATGGATTTGTAGGCGTTGGCGGCGACCGGGCCGGAGTAGATGTAGCCCGCATGGGGCGCGATCAGCGCCTTGGGGGACAGGTGATTGTCCTGCGCCTCGGCCATACACACGTCGATCATGGCGGTCAGCGCATCTGGCGCAGCGGGATAGAATGTGCCGGCGATCGCGGGTGGGCGGACGTGTGTTGGGCTGCTATTCGACATATCGATGACTTGTCCCGGACTCGGATATTCCTATATCCGCGTGTTACAGGACAGGTTACCGCGCCCTGTCGGGTGCGCCAAACCCGCAAACCCGATAAGACGAGAGGACGCCGACATGCTGACGGTCTACGGCCTGAAGAGCTGCGACACGACCAAGAAGGCGTTGAAATGGCTGGAGCGTCGCGAGACGCCGCACCGTTTCCTCGACGTCCGCGCCGACGGCGTCGACAGCGACAAGCTTACCGAGTGGGCGATGGAAGTGGGCTGGGAAGTCCTGCTCAACCGCGGCAGCACCACCTGGCGGAACCTCGACGCAGTGATCCGCGAGAATGTGACCGAGGATATTGGCCTGCAGCTGATGGCCGAGAACCCGACTCTGATCAAGCGTCCGGTGATCGAAACCGGTGCGGGCGTGCTGGTGGGCTGGAAGCCCGAGCAGCAGCGCACGCTTGAGGATCTGCTTTAGGGGATGTTGCGCATTCATCCTTCGAGACGGCGCTGCGCGCCTCCTCAAGATGAGGTGGATATTTTAGATCTCGGGTCGTGAAGCCCGGTCCTTCGAGACGGCGATGCGCGCCTCCTCAGGATGAGGACCAAAGATCACCTCATGCTGAGGAGCCGCCGAAGGCGGCGTCTCGAAGCATGTGGCGGAGTGAACCTACAGCGGCCAGAAGATCAGGATCAGGGGTACCGACGTCGCGACGATGATGATCTCCAGCGGCAATCCCATCCGCCAATAGTCCCCGAACCGGTAGCCGCCGGGGCCCATGACCAGCACATTGTTCTGATGCCCGATGGGGGTCAGGAAGGCGCAGGACGCGCCGATGGCGACGGCCATCAGGAACGGGTCGGCGTTGACCCCGAGTTGCTGTGCGATCGCGACCGAGATCGGCGCCATGACGATGGCTGTGGCCGCGTTGTTCATCAGGTCCGACAGGGTCATCGTCACCACCAGCACGATGGTCAGCACCGCCCAGATGGGGATGGCGCCCGACAGGCCGACGATGCTTTCGGCAATCAACTGCGTGCCGCCCGTGGACTGGAGCGCGTTGCCCAGCGGGATCATCGCGCCCAACAGCACGATCACCGGCCATTCGATGGTCTGGTAGGCCTCATTGGCGCTGATCCGGTTGAGCAGGATGAGCGCGACCACGGCGGCGGCAAACGAGACATGCACCGGCGTCCAACCCATCACGGTCGAGAGGACGGAGGCGGTGAAGATCAGAATGGGGATCATCACCGCGCGCGGCCTGCCAACGGTCAGGCGTCGTTCGGCCAGGGGCAGGCAGCCCATCTCGGCGACCGCGTCGGCGAGTTCTTCCTCATCGCCCTGGAGCAGCAGCACGTCGCCGGCTCGAAATTGTGTGCGTGCCATGCGCTCGCGGACGGGCTGGCCTTCTCGAGCGACGGCCAGCAAGGCCACCCCGAAGCGCCGGCGCATACCCAGCGTCTGGGGACTACGGCCCTCGATCCGGGCGCCAGGCTGGACCACCGCTTCGACAGTGCCGACCTGATCGGAGCGGATATTCTCTTCCTTCAGGCGCTCGGCGCCTGTGAGGGTCAGCCCGGCTTTCTTGAGCAGGTCGTCGAGGGTCGCGGGGTCCACGCGCAACAGCAGGAGATCGTCCGCACGCAGCCGTTCGCCCCAGATGTGGGTCAGGCGGCGGGTGTCGTCGCGCAGCAGGCCGACGACGATGGAGCGATCCTCGTCGAGGGCCTCGAGCTCGCGCACGGTCTTGCCGACATATTCGGAATCCTCGTTGACGCTGACTTCGACCACATAAGAATCGAGGTCGAACATCTCTTCGGCAGAACGTCTGCCAGTACGCTCCGACGGGATCAGGCGCCAGCCGATCAGGAGCACGAAGATCAGCCCGATCAGCGCGATCGGCAGGCCGACGAAGGCGAAGTCAAACAGGGCGAAGGGCTCGCCGGTGATGTCGGCGCGGAAGGTCGCCACGATGATATTCGGCGGCGTGCCGATGAGTGTGACCAGCCCGCCGAGGATCGTTGCGAAGGACAGGGGCATCAGCACGGCGGAGGGTTTCTCCGACAGGCGCAGTGCCAGCGGCATGAGCAGGGCCAGCGCCCCCACATTGTTCATGAAGCCCGAGAGCACCGCGCCGATGCCCGACAGGGCCGTCATCTGGCTGCCCTGGCCTTTGGCCATCCGCAGGACGGCACCCGCGATCAGATCGATGACCCCGGAGACCTGCAGCGTGCGGCTGATCACGAGCACGGCCGCGACGGTGATGACCGCCGGGTGGCCAAAGCCACGAAAGGCCAGGTCGGTCGGCACGACGCCGCCGATCACGGCCAGGATGAGCGCGGTGAACGCCACGATGTCATAGCGCCAGCGGCCCCACATGAAGAAGACGAGGGACAGGCCGAGGATGGCGAAAATGATGATCTGATCGGTGGTCATGGGGGGAACTCCTACCACATGACGATAAGGCGTACGGTCCGCCATGCTTCGAGACGCCGCCTGTGGCGGCTCCTCAGCATGAGGGCAGTGCTAAAACCTCATCCTGAGGAGACCGCGAAGCGGTCGTCTCGAAGGATGGAGGCAGCCGCAAAGGTCGGCCTACTCGAAGGCCTCTTCCCAGCTGCCTTCCGTGGCGGCCTTGGAATATTCCGTGGCCCGGTTCTCGAAGAAGTTCGCATGCTCGACACCGTTGAGCATCTCTTCCATCCAGGGCAGCGGGTTCTTCTCGATCCGGTAGACCGGCTGGAGGCCGAGCTGGGACAGGCGGCGATCGGCGATGTAGCGGATATACTGCTTTACCTCGCGGCCCTCGAGCCCCTCGATGCCGCCCATCTCGAACGCCAGGTCGATGAAGGCATCCTCATGGGTCAGGACCGTCTCGCAGGCCACATAGAGCTCGCGCTGGAACTCCTCGTCCCAGATCTCCGGGTTCTCGTTGATGAAGGTGCGGAACAGCTTGATGATCGAAGCGGTGTGCAGGCTCTCGTCGCGCACCGACCAGGTCACGATCTGGCCCATGCCCTTCATCTTGTTGTGGCGCGGGAAATTCATCAGGATCGCGAAGGAGGCGAACAGCTGAAGCCCCTCGGTGAACGCGCCGAACATCGCCAGGGTCTTGGCGATGTCCCGGTTGGTCGAGACCCCGAACTCCTGCATATAGTCGTACTTGTCCTTCATCTGCTGATACTTCAGGAAGGCCGAATACTCGGTCTCGGGCATGCCGATCGTGTCGAGCAGATGGGAGTAGGCGGAGATGTGCACCGTCTCGATGTTCGAGAAGGCGGCGAGCATCATCTGCACTTCGGTGGGTTTGAACACCTGCGAATAATGCTTCATGTAGCAATTGTTCACTTCCACATCGGCTTGCGTGAAGAAGCGGAAAATATGCGTGAGCAGGTTGCGTTCGCCGTTCGAAAGCGTGCGATGCCAGTCCTTCACATCGTCGGCCAGCGGCACCTCTTCGGGCAGCCAGTGGACACGTTGCTGCATCAGCCAGGCGTCATACGCCCACGGGTAGCTGAACGGCTTGTACTGAACGCGCTCTTCAAGAAGGGACATCTAATTCATCCAAATAGAGGGGTAGGCTTATAAGGCTTTGAATTGCTTCGTTTTTCGAACGAACCGATGCTAATTCAACGGCACTTGGATACGAGTTTTTCGTTTCGGTCTTTGTGGCGGCTTTCCTTCGGGCAGTTCAAATATGTCCAATGTCAAAGCGACGCCAAAATTCTCGTAAATTTCTGCACAAGCAATTTGGGCAATTCTTCGTACTTCACTTGATCGATCTTCGTCAGTGAGCCTGCTTACAAAATGAAGTGTTTGGTCTATTTCGACATCGTCTGACAGGAAAACGTCGCCGAACGGGACAGCTATCGTTCTCGCTAGGTTGTCCCTAAGGAGATTCAACTTCTGCCTTACCTGGCGATCAGATTCATACTGAGCCGCCAAAAATCGCATTCCATCGAGTCGATTGTGATCGAAACAATGGCGTAAATATACACTCATGCCTGGAACCGTATCCAAGTCATGGTAGGTTGCATCTAAATGAATTGGCTGAAATTTATTCACCGATAACTCCGAATTACTGACAGGCGAGACACTCTTCGTAATCGTTGCGGCTGGCTGCGGCGCGGTCTGCCTCTTCGTCGGTCGTTACCGGCACCAGGGCCGCCACGCTTTCGGAGCGCTGCAGGGACTTGGAGCGGCAGTAGTAGAGGCTCTTCACGCCCTTCTTCCAGGCCTGGAAATGGATCTGGTGCAGGTCGCGCTTGTGCACGTCGGCCGCGAGGAAGACGTTGAGCGACTGGGACTGGCAGATCTCCGGCGACCGGTCGGCGGCCAGATCAATCACCCAGCGTTGGTCGATCTCGAAGGCCGTCTTGAACACGTCCTTCTCGTCCTGGCTGAGGAAGTCCAGATGCTGGACCGAGCCCTCATTGGCCGTGATCGACGACCAGGTCTCGTCGGTGTTCTTGCCCTTCTCGTCGAGCAGGGCCTGCAGCGCCTTGGAGCGCACGTTGAACGAGCCCGACAGGGTCTTGTGGGTGAAGCTGTTGGCCGCGATCGGCTCGATGCCCGGTGAGGCGCCGCCGCAGATGATCGAGATCGACGCGGTCGGCGCGATCGCCATCTTGTTCGAGAAGCGCTCGTCGATGCCGTAATCTTCGGCGTCGGGGCAGGCGCCGCGTTCGGCGGCGAGCATCTTCGAGGCGGCATCGGCCTGGCCGCGTATATGCTTGAACATCTTCTTGTTCCAGGCCTTCGCGACGGCGGATTCGAACGGCACCCCCTGCTCCTGCAGGAAGGAGTGGAAGCCCATGACGCCGAGCCCGACCGAGCGCTCACGCTCCGCGGCGTACTTCGCTTTGTTGAAATGGTCGGGCGCGTTGTCGATGAAGTCCTGCAACACGTTGTCGAGGAAGCGCATCACGTCTTCGATGAAGGTCGGGTGATCCTTCCACTCGATGAAGCTCTCGACGTTCAGCGACGACAGGCAGCACACCGCCGTGCGGTCATTGCCGAGATGGTCAATGCCCGTGGGCAGGGTGATCTCGGAACACAGGTTCGAGGTCTTGACCGTCAGGCCCGCGAGCTTCTGGTGCTCGGGGATCTGGCTGTTCACGGTGTCGGAATAGACGATGTAGGGCTCGCCGGTCTCGATCCGCGCCGTCAGCAGGCGGATCCAGAGGCTGCGCGCCTTGACCGTGGCGATCGGCGCGCGGTCCTTGGGGCTGACCAGCGCCCAGTCTTCATCGGCCTCGACGGCGCGCATGAAGGCATCGCTCACCAGCACACCATGGTGCAGGTTCTGTGCCTTGCGGTTCGGGTCACCACCGGTCGGGCGCCTGATCTCGATGAACTCCTCGATCTCGGGATGGTCGATCGGCAGATAGACCGCCGCCGAGCCGCGCCGCAGGGAGCCCTGGCTGATCGCCAGCGTGAGCGAATCCATCACCCGGATGAACGGGACGACGCCCGAAGTCTTGCCGTTATGGCCGACCTGCTCGCCGATGGAGCGAAGATTGCCCCAATAGCTGCCGATGCCGCCGCCACGCGCGGCGAGCCAGACATTCTCGTTCCACAGATCGACGATGCCCTCGAGCGAATCCGAGGCTTCGTTGAGGAAACAGGAGATCGGCAGGCCACGCTCGGTGCCGCCGTTCGAGAGAACGGGCGTTGCCGGCATGAACCAGAGGTTGGAAATGTAATCGTAGATGCGCTGGGCATGCTCTGAATCGTCGGCGTAATGACACGCGACACGGGCAAACAGCTTCTGCGGCGAACCCATCTCGTCGTTCAGAAGGTAGCGGTCTTCCAGGGTTTCCTTGCCGAAGACCGTCAGCTTCGCGTCACGCGACGGGTCGATCGTGATGCGGACTCGATCGGTCTGATAGACGTTCGCGGTCTCGGCATCCTTGCCGACAAGATCGTTATCCACATCCGCAGGTGCTTCGGAATCGGCCGCATGCGGCTTGGATTCGGCACCCGACGGGTCCATATCGATCGAATCAAACAGGTCCATTTCCTTGTTTTCTTCCACATTGAGCGCCTTTTCCACAGCGCTGTTTTCCGTCAGAATCCCAGTAGATCCGTCCATTTATAAAGGCCCCCTCCACGCGACAATCCAGGTGCTCCACAGGGTGTGGGCAGTTTTCAGGTGGAAAACGTGCATAACCCACAACATCTAGAGCCGTAACATTAAGTAAACACTAAATGTTGGCGACCTGTCACCGTGAACAAGACAGGAACATAGTAATCTTTGGGGCCGGAGAGTCAATGTGAGGGCACGGAAAACCCTGATATTTGCCAGATTGTTATGCGTGATCGCCGTATTGAAATAGTCTGTTTGTGCTCGCTTTGTGCCTCGAAACCCAAAATCTTGTGGTCGGTGCGAAAGCGACTCGGGAATTTAGCGGCGAACGAAACGAGATCATGGTCTCAATGAGGTTAAAATAGCGCCATGTGCGGACGATTCGGCCTGATTCAAAGCTGGGAAGACATCCACGCGGCCTATGGGCTCGTGTCGACCAGTTTTATGCTGCCGCAGCGCTACAACATCGCGCCGTCCCAGGAGATCATCGCGATTATCCGGGCGGCAAGCCGGGAAGGGAGCGGCGGAGACGATTCCTTGGCCCGCATTCCGGCCTTGTTGCGCTGGGGACTGGTGCCGGCCTGGAGCAAGGATCCGGCGATGGGGGCGCGGATGACCAATGCGCGGGCGGAGACCGTCGCGGAGAAACCTTCTTTCAAGGCCGCCTTCCGTCGACGGCGCTGCGTGATCCCGGCCAGCGGCTTTTACGAGTGGCAGTCGACGGGAACGGGCCCGAAACAACCGGTCTGGATTGCCCGGCCCGATGGCGGTCTGATCAGCTTTGCGGGATTGTGGGAGGCGTGGCTGGGCCCCGACGGGTCGGAACTCGAAACCGCGACGATCGTCACGACCGAGGCCAACGAGACCCTGCGGCCGTTCCATCACCGGATGCCGGTCATCCTGAACCCCGACAGCTTCGGCACCTGGCTGGGCAATGGCACGGAGGACCGGTTTGATCGTGAGGCCGCGGGAGAGCTCCTGCGACCCGCGCCCGAAGACACCCTGCGGGTCGTGCCCGTGGGGCGTGCCGTCAACGACGTCCGCAACGACGGCCCGGAATTGCTGACACCCCTCAGCCTGGTTGATGAACCGTCCGATCAGGGCGAGCTTTTTTGATGCGTATGTCGAAGGGCGTCAGAATTTTCATGTTGGCCGCCCTTATTGTCTTGTTTGCGGTTCTGATGCTGCAGCCCGACCGCAAGTCGCGGTTGGTCGAACGGCTCGGTACCGGGTTGTCGGACGCACATAGCGCATTCACCGCGCGTCAGCTTCTCGAAATTTACGAGGGAGAGGATCGCACCGGCGCGGTTCGCGATTTGACCAACTTCAACTGGGACCGGGTCTGCGTGTATCCGCCATATGCGTATTTCGGACCCGACGGGCGAAATCCGGCAGAACACCCCTTCTATGAGGTTGCGTGGTCCCTCGACGCTTCCTTCTCACGAATTGTATTCTCCGAGGCGGATGCGGTGATGATGGTGTTGAAAATACCCTCGAACCCCGTGAACGGTCCGGCATTTTCATCTTCCGGGTATTGCCACGTTTCTTCGGCGCGGTATCTGTTCAGGGGTGGCGAACCGAAGGCGGAGAACGACCCCTCCCGTGAAGCGCCGTTACCCGCCTACAGGTCATTTTTTATCGTCGAGTAGACGCGCGAAGAAGGGCCGCAGGGCTTTAACGTCAGGCCGCGTCGCGTTTGGGCAGCTTCCAGTCGGGCCGCACGAAGTGGCAGGTGTAGCCGCCCGGGTTGCGCTCCAGGTAATCCTGATGCTCGGGCTCGGCCGGCCAGAAGTCTCCGGCCTGGGTAACTTGCGTCACCACCGGGGCGGGCCAGAGGCCGGACGCCTCGACGTCGGCGATGGTGTCCACCGCGGTGTCGCGCTGCGCCTCGTCGAGCCAGAAGATCGCCGAGCGATACTGGCTGCCCCGGTCGTTGCCCTGGCGGTCCGGCGTGCTGGGGTCGTGGATCTGGAAGAACTGCTCGAGGATGTCCCGATAACTGACCAGATCGGGGTCGAAGACCACCTCGATCGCCTCGGTGTGGCCGGTCGTGCCCGTGCGCACATGCTGGTAGGTCGCGTTCGGCAGCTCGCCGCCGGTGTAGCCGACTTGCGTGGACACGATTCCGGGCAGGCGCCGGATCAGATCCTGCATGCCCCAGAAGCAGCCGCCGGCCAGATATGCGGTTTCGGTCATTGCGTGTCTCCTCGATGAATTCGTTCGCTAGGCAGATAGGTCCGATGGGCTGTCGGTGCAAGCCGTCGTTTACGCGGCCGCCTGCGCATCCCGGATCGTCTGCCAGACCTTCAGCGGCGTACACGGCGTGTCGATATGTTCAACGCCGAGATGGGACAGGGCGTCGACGATGGCGTTGGTGCCCGCCGACAAGGATCCCACCGCGCCGGCCTCGCCTGCGCCCTTGACCCCGAGCGGGTTGGTGGGCGAGGGGACCTCGTTTTCCTCGAAGTTCACATGGCAGAAATCGTCGGCCCGCGGCATGCAGTAATCCATGAAGGAGCCGGCGATGAGCTGGCCCGTCTCATGGTCATAGGTCTTGTCCTCCATCAGCACCTGGCCCATGCCCTGGGCGATACCGCCCATGATCTGGCCGCGCACGAGCATCGGGTTGATGACCGTGCCGACATCGTCGACCACGGTGTAATTCACCATCTCGGTGACGCCGGTGTCCGGGTCGATCTCGACCTCGCAGACGTGACAGCCATTGGGGAAGTTGCCGGTGGCGGCGTTATAGGTGCCCGTCTCATACAGTCCGGGCTCCAACTCTGCGGGCAAATTGTGGCTGTTGAAGGCGGCGGCGGCGACCTCGTGCAGGGTGATCTGCTTGTCGGTCCCGGCGACGGAGAAGCCGCCGTCGGCGAACTCGATATCGGCTTCGGAGGCCTCCAGCAGGTGGGCGGCGAGCTTCTTGCCCTTCTCGATGATCTTGCGCGCCGCAACGGTCAGCGCGCTGCCGGTCATGATCGTCGAGCGTGAGCCGCCCGTGCCCATGCCGAAGGCAGACACGTCCGTGTCCCCCTGAAGCACGGCGACCCGTTCGGGATCGACGCCGAGCAGGTCGACGATGATCTGGGTCTGGATCGTCCGGTGGCCCTGGCCGTGAGAGATGGACGAGGCCACGAAGGTGAGGTCGCCCGACGGGTCGAAGCGCAGCTCCGCCGTCTCGGTCGTGTTGTCGGCGGCCAGTTCCAGGGTGTTCGACATGCCGATGCCGCGCAGCTTGCCGCGCGCGGCCGCCTCGGCGCGGCGCGCCTCGAAGCCGGCCCAGTCGGCCGTCGCCATGGCCATGTCCATGTTCTTCTCGAACTCGCCGCAGTCATAGGTGTAGGTCAGCGGCGTCTTGTAGGGCATCGCTTCGGACGGGATGGTGTTCTTCCGGCGCAGCTCCGCCGGGTCCATGCCCAGCTGATCGGCGGCCCGCTCGACCAGACGCTCCATCATGAACGAGGCCTCGGGCCGGCCCGCACCCCGGTAGGGCGAGGTGCAATGGGTGTTGGTCAGCATGCCGCAGACTTCCACATGCGCGGTCGGGGTCGTGTACACGCCCATCACGGTGCCGATATGGACCACGGGCGGGCTGGCGCCACGATACGACACATACGCGCCGAGATTACCCCAGCTGCGCACCCGCACGGCCTGGAACTTGCCGTCCGCGTCGAAGGCGAGCGCGACCTTGACCACATTGTCGCGGCCGTCATCGTCACTCAGATGGCTCTCGGACCGGTCGGCGACCCATTTGACGGGCCGGCCCACATGCTTGGCGGCCCAGGGCATCAGGACCATCTCGGGATAGATCGAGCCGCGCAGGCCGTAGCTGCCGCCGATGTCGTCGGTGATCAGCCGGATCTGCCGCTCGGGCACCTTGAAGGACTGCTCGGCCAGGCTCTGGCGAAACAGCCAGGGGCGCTGGAAGCCGCAGCGGATGGTGATGCGCCCGGTGCCGATGTCGCAGTCGCCGATCACCGCGCGGTTCTCCATCGCGTTGGCGGTCACCCGGTTGATCACCATGTCCTGCTCGACCACATGGTCGGCGGCTTCGAAGGCGGCGTCGGTCGCGTCCCGGTCGCCGGCCTCGTAGAAATAGGATTCGTTGTTGGGGCAGTCGTCATAGAGCTGGGGCGCGCCGTCCTGATGGGCGTCGTAGCAGGAGATGACGACCGGCAGCGGGTTGTAGTCCACCTCGATCAGCTCGCTCGCGTCGCGGGCCTGGGCCTCGGTCTCGGCGACGGCCATGGCCACGGGGTAGCCGATATGCATGACCTTGCCGACCGCCAGCGCCGGCCGGTCGGGGATGTACATCGGGCTGCCGTCGCGCCGGGTGTAGTTGCCCATGCAGGGCACGACGCCCATCCCGTCGGCCCGGTAGTCTGCGCCCGTGAACACCGCATGTACGCCCGGCGCGGCCTCCGCCGCCGTCTTGTCGATCGAGACGATCTCCGCATGGGCGTGGGGCGAGCGCAGGATCACCGCATAGAGCTGGCGGTTGTAATTGATGTCGTCGAGATAGCAGCCCTGGCCCTTGAGCAAACGCGGATCTTCGAGCCGCGTGACCGGCTGGCCGATGGAAAACTCACCCATGAAACACGTCCTTCGTTGCGGGAAGGGCAGAATAGTGAGTCGGCCCGGACATTTCCAATCTCACGCGCCGTAACGACGTAGTTTATGATGTCGGGCGCGGTCCATGAGCAGGAAACAGAAACCATGACTTACAAAATCGAATGCGTCGTTGCGTGCGAGAATTATCTGGGTGAGAGCCCGCTCTGGGATGTGGAGACCGGCCTGTTCTACTGGGTGGACGGCACCGGGCGGCGCAAGGGCAAGGACAATGTCTTTCGTCTGGATCCGCGCAGCGGCGCGGTCGAAACCCGTTCGATCCCCGATCACGACATCGGCGCGCTGGCGATCCGCAAGGAGGGCGGGCTGGTGATGGCCGTGGATGACGGCTTCTATTTCTATGATTTCGACAGCGAGAAACTCGACCTCATCCACAAGATAGAGGACGACCAGCCGCGCACCCGCCTGAATGACGGCAAGGTGGACCGGCGCGGGCGTTTCATCGCCGGCGGCATGGATGATGAAGAAGAGCTGGCGATCTGCGGCCTGTGGCGCCTCGATCCGGACTTGTCGGTTACCCGGATCGGCGGCGGCATCATCTGCACCAACGGCCCCAGCTGGTCCCCCGACGACAAGATCTTCTACGTGACCTGTTCCTTCCAGGATGCCATGTGGGCCTATGACTATGACATCGAGACGGGCGAACTCTCCAACCAGCGGGAATTCGCCTCGACGAAGGATACCGATGCCATCTGCGACGGCTCGACGGTCGACGCCGAGGGCTGTGTGTGGACGGCGGAGATCCGGACGGGCGAGGTGGTCCGCCGCACGCCCGACGGCCAGGAGGAGCGCCGCATCGGCATGCCCGTGCGCAACGTCACCAGCGTGATGTTCGGCGGCGATAATCTGGATGAGATCTACGTCACGACGATGGGCCGGATCGACCATCCCGGTGCGGCCCACCACGACACCTTCGTGGTCGAGACCAAGCCCCAGTTCGGCGCGGGTTCGCTGTTCCGGATCACCGGGCTGGGCATTCGGGGCGTCCCGGAGCCACGGTTTGGGGGCTAGGGGGCGCGACGGGGTTTCACAGACAACCGCCCGCACCTGACCGTGCTTAATCGGCGAGCATCGCCATCGCCGCCTGGCGGTCAGTCGGCTTCAGGCTCAGAAACAGCTTTCGCGCCTTCGCGATGTCCTGCTTGGTGCCGCTCTCGGCGGCGGCCTTGAGGGCGATCGTCGTCGGATGATCCGGCCCGCTGATGAACGCCAGCGCCTTGGCCAGCCGGCCCATGGCGTCACGGTCGATTGCTACGTCTTCCAAACGGGCACTCCCAAAGCATGCATTCGCGGCGTTGCCGCAATCTGTATCAGATGTGGGGGCAAAAGACGCAGTGATCTCCGGACAGACCAGCAGGGCTGCCCGGAGATATATTTGCCCGCTCAGGCCAGATCGAAGCGATCGGCGTTCATGACCTTCGTCCAGGCGGCGACGAAGTCGCGCACGAACTTCTCCTTGTTGTCGTCCTGAGCGTAGACTTCGGCATAGGCGCGGAGGATCGAGTTTGATCCGAAGACCAGGTCCACGCGGGTGGCCGTCCATTTGACCGCGTCGGTCTTGCGGTCGCGGATCTCATACAGGTTCTCGCCGGCCGGTTTCCACGTGTAGGCCATGTCCGTCAGGTTGACGAAGAAGTCGGTCGTGAGTGCGCCCTCGCGATCGGTGAACACACCGTGTTTGCTGCCGCCATGATTGGCGCCGAGCACACGCAGGCCGCCGATGAGCGTGGTCATCTCATGGGCGGTCAGGCCCATCAGTTGGGTGCGGTCGAGCAGCAGTTCTTCGGCGGAGACGGCGTAGTCCGTCTTGAGCCAGTTGCGGTACCCGTCGTGCAGAGGCTCCAGCACGTCGAAAGAATCCGCATCGGTCATCGCGTCGGTCGCGTCGCCGCGGCCGGGCGAGAAAGGCACGTCGATCTCCACGCCGGCGGCCCGGGCCGCACGCTCGATGCCGAGGTTGCCGGCCAGCACGATCACGTCCGCGACGCTGGCACCGAATTCCGCGGCGATGGGTTCGAGCGCGGCCAAAGCTACGGCCAGCCGTGCCGGCTCGTTGCCCGCCCAGTCCTTTTGCGGGGCCAGGCGGATGCGCGCACCATTGGCGCCGCCGCGCATGTCCGAACCGCGGAATGTCCGCGCGCTGTCCCAGGCCGTGGCCACCATCTCGCCGACCGACAGGCCGGTGGCGGCGATCTTGGCCTTCACGGCGGCCACGTCGTAGCCGCTGTTGCCGGCGGGCACCGGGTCCTGCCAGATCAGGTCTTCGGCCGGCACGTCGGGGCCGATGTAGCGGGCCTTCGGGCCCAGATCGCGGTGGGTCAGCTTGAACCAGGCGCGGGCGAAGACGTCGGCGAAGTAGTCCGGGTCCTTGTGGAAGCGCTCGGAGATTTCCCGATAGGCCGGGTCCTTGATCATGGCCATGTCGGCGTCGGTCATGATCGGGTTGTGGCGGACCGACGGGTCTTCGACATCCACGGGCTTGTCTTCCTCGGCAATGTCGACGGGCTCCCACTGCCACGCACCGGCCGGGCTCTTCTTCAGTTCCCAGTCGTATTTGAACAACAGGTCGAAATAGCCGTTGTCCCATCGGGTCGGATGGGTCGTCCACGCGCCCTCGAGGCCGCTCGACACGGTGTCGCTGCCGATGCCGCGATTGGCCTGATTGATCCAGCCGAGACCCTGTTCGTCGACGTCCGCACCCTCGGGCTCGGGCCCGAGCTTGCCCGCATCCCCGTTGCCATGGGCCTTGCCGACGGTATGACCGCCGGCGGTCAGCGCGACGGTTTCCTCGTCATTCATGGCCATGCGCGCGAAGGTGACGCGCACATCCTGTGCGGTGCGCAGCGGATCGGGCTCGCCGTTCACGCCTTCGGGGTTCACATAGATCAGGCCCATCTGGACGGCCGCGAGCGGGTTTTCCAATGCCTCTCGGTCCTCGCCTTCGTAGCGGTCTGCGCCAAGCCATTCCTTCTCGGCGCCCCAGTAGGTGTCTTTCTCGGGATGCCAGACGTCGGGGCGCCCAAAGGCGAACCCATAGGTCTTCAGGCCCATGGATTCGTAGGCGATCGTGCCGGCATAGGCGATCAGATCGGCCCAGCTGAGCTGGTTGCCGTATTTCTTCTTGATCGGCCAGAGGAGGCGGCGCGCCTTGTCGAGGTTGACGTTGTCGGGCCAGGAATTCAGCGGTGCGAAACGTTGATTGCCGGTGTTGGCACCGCCACGGCCATCGGCGAGGCGATAGGTCCCGGCGGCGTGCCAGGTCATGCGGATCATCAGGCCGCCATAATGTCCCCAGTCCGCCGGCCACCATTCCTGGCTGTCGGTCATGAGCGCGTGCATGTCCTTTTTGAGGGCGGTGACGTCGAGCTTCCTGACCTCATCGCGATAGTCGAAGCCCGCGTCCATCGGATCGGTCTTGGCGTCATGCTGATGCAGAATGTCGAGGTTCAGGGATTTGGGCCACCAATCCACGACCGAGCTGTCGATGGTTGTACTGCCACCGTGCATGACCGGGCATTTGCCCGCGCTGTCCGTACCGTTTCCGTCCATTTTTATTCTCCTGCCGGGGTGGTGTGATTAGGGGGTCTCGAGCGAGCAGCATATCGTGCTGACAAGAAATACTAGAATTAGAATAATTATAAACTAAGTGCGCCCATGGTCTGTTTCAAGAGGCGGGCGTTGAGAAAAATCAGGTGGCCAGTTTTCGTTTCGGGTTTTGCCTGTATTCGAAACCGGGTTTCGCCAGCTCATGCGAGAAACTCAACTGTTCATCCAGGCAATCCAGGCCGCCGCGAAAATGTTTGGAATGCGCCGATGGGCTATGTCGCCGGGCCGATACGCTGTAGCTTGCCCTGGGCTGTCGCCATTCAACAATCGTTACGCAATCTGGAGCAGAAGCAATGTTTTCGCATGTCATGATCGGGGGAGATGACCTCTCCGCGACGAAGAAGTTTTACGACGCGGTCCTCGGTGCCATCGGCATTCCGGAAGGCACGATGGATCCCAAGGGGCGGCTCTTCTATCGCACCCCCACCGGCGTGTTCGCCATCTCGGTGCCGATCGATGGTAAGCCGGCGACAGGCGCGAACGGCGGCACCATTGGTTTTGCCTGTGAGAACCCGGAAGCGGCGGATGCATGGCACGCCGCCGGTCTGGCCAACGGCGGCACGAACGTCGAGGATCCTCCCGGTTGGCGCGAGGGTGCGGCGGGCCAAGTCTATCTGGCTTACTTGCTGGACCCATCCGGCAACAAGATTTGCGGTCTGCACCGCTAATAGTTTTCGCGTTTTAGTGGCGTTGCGCGCCCTTCGGCAGGCCCCTGAACTGGGAACCGAACCGATAGGGCGCGCAACGCGCAGACCGAATTAATCCGGCATTAGAGAACCTGTTCACGACAACGGCAATTGGGCTGTCCTGTCGGCGGGGCCGCTATTGTGTTATGCTCTGAGCCTGAACGACCCGTGCAACATTATTGCGCAGCCCGCGCGGCCGGGTCGATTACGAGCTCGAGCGCTCGATCAAAAAAACAAAATTCGTCGATGACACGGTGCCTCTGGCGGCGTGTGAATTCGTGCGCATCGAAATGGCGGCGGTCGTTGCCATTGGCGTCGGACGCTATCTGACCCAGACGCTATTTGATCCAGACGCTATTTGACAAGGAGTGACGAATGTTACCCGGCATAGAATTGAGAACGACCGCCATAAAGGGCGACGGCGTGTTTACGACGAAAGCGTTTACAGCAGGCGACACGGTGTTGGTGGGCCGCATCGAAAAGCGGCTCGCGAAAAACCATTCCCATGCCTCGCAGATCGCCGAGCATGAGTTCGTTTTGCACGCCGGTCTCACCAGCAAGTTCAACCATTCCTGCGATCCCAATTGCGGCATTAGGCTGAATGCCCAGGGCGGCCATGACTTCGTCGCGATGTGCGCCATCGATGCGAATGAGGAGGTCACCTTCGACTATGCGATGCGCAACTACAGGGTCGATCATTTTCCGGAATCCTGCACATGCGGCGAAGATGCCTGTCGCGGTTCGGTCACCGGCTGGCGGGACTTGCCGCAAGCACGCAAGGATCAGTACGAAGGTTTCGTCGCGCCATATCTGATCGAGATGGACGCACAGGCGCTTGATCCCAATCCGCTTCGTGCCTCGATCCGCGAAAATATTCCACGCCCGAGTTTGGCCTAGGCTCGAAAGGCGGACTCAAGGCGCGAGGGTCCGGTCCAAACCGGGTGATCGGGTTAGTCCTTCGGTGCACCGATCCGGATCAGGTAGCCGCCCGAGCGCTCGTCCAGCTCTAGTTCCAGCAACCCTCGGTCTTCGGCCTCTTCGAGAAGGTCTGCGAAGCCGCGGAAGCCATAATAGCTCTCGTTGAAGCCGGGCCGGAGGCGTTTGAGGGTCTGCTTCACCATCGATCCCCAGATCGGGTCGCCGCGCTCGGCCGAGAGCGCCTCGGCGGTTTCCATGACCAGCTCGATTGCGTCGTCGGCGCTGCCGGCGTTCTTGTCGTCGCTGGAAACCGGTGCGGCGGCTTTCGTCTTCTGTGGTGACTTCGCCTCGCTTGTCGGCTTTTTCGTGCTGCGCTGCTTGCGCGACTTGGTTGTGTCGCTGGCCCGGACGAGGTCATCGTAGAAGATGAACTCGTCGCAATTGTTCATCAGCAGATCGGATGTGCTGTTCTTGACCCCGACGCCGATGACCGTTTTGGCGTTCTCGCGCAGTTTGCTGACCAGGGGCGAAAAGTCCGAATCGCCGCTGATGATGACGAAGGTGTCGATATGTTCCTTCGTGTAGCAAAGGTCGAGCGCATCGACGACCATACGGATGTCGGCCGAGTTCTTGCCCGACTGACGGGTGTGGGGAATTTCGATCAATTCGAACGCGGCGTCGTGCATCACCGCCTTGAAGTCTTTGTAGCGGTCCCAGTCGCAATAGGCCTTCTTGGCGACAATGCTGCCTTTGACCAGGAGTCGTTCGAGGACCAGCGCGATATCGAATTTCGGATATTTTTCGTCCCGGACACCGAGCGCGACGTTTTCGAAATCGCAAAACAGCGCCAGGTTGGCATCGACGTCGGTGTTGGTTGTGGTCATGAGCCGTTCTCAAATGGTTACAGAAGCTTCCAGCCAAAGATCGCTGTTATCGCGAGAGTATAGGCCGCCAGCAGGACAACATTAACGGGGTTTCCCGAAAGCTTTGGCGTTGAGATCTGAGACACGTTCAAGGCCGCCAGTCCCAGTCCGACAGCATAGAGAATGACGGAAAAGGCACCCGAGCCGAACATGCCCTCGAACAGAAACAGGAAAACCAACGCGATGTTGTTGTTGTCAATCGCCAGTCCTGTGTATTTCGACCCGTCGGCAAGGCCAAACGTACTGAAATAGCTCAACCTTATCACGCCGGCGGCGAGCATCAGGAATGCTCCGGGCAGGAATATCGGATTGAATTCTCCATAGCTCAGTAGCAGCAGGGCCGGCGTGACGCCGTAGCTCACGATATCGATCAGGACATCGAGCTGTCCGCCGAAGAGGCCGTCCGAAGCCGTTCGTCCTTTCATCCGGCGCGCGACGAGCCCGTCGGCCCAGTCGAAGGCGACAGCCCAGATCATGCCGATCATGGCGGCCGGGTAAGTGCCCAGAACAATGAAGTATATTGCAATAAGTGTGCATGCCAGGCCGGCAAGGGACAAAATATTTGGGAGATCGTAGAAATAAGAGATGATCACTTTTTGTTGTGTGTTTTTAGGTTTTACGATCTCTGATTTCATTATAATTCCTGATTTTGGTGTATCTATTTTGCAATATTTATTTTATATAATAGAAATAATATAATAAGGAAAAAAACAATAATGATTATTTATACCGTCGGTACTTTTGATCTATTGCATGTGGGGCATTTAGCCCTGCTAAACCACTGTAAAAGCTTGGGTGATGTGGTTGCCGTTGGGGTCGCCGCCGATGAAGTCGTCAATCTCTATAAGCCCCACGTCCCGGTCATTCCGCTGGATCAACGCATGGAAATGCTGCGGTCTTTGCGCTGTGTCGACATCGTGCGTCCCTACCATGAGCTCGAATATGTCTCGGGCTGTCGGGCCGTGAATGCCGATATTTTTGTGACCGGAGAAGACTGGGGCAGCAAACGGCACAATCTTGACGTCGAAGCCTATCTGGCGGCGTCTGGGAAGAAGATTGTCCAGGTGCGCTACAATCCACGAACCTCATCGACGCATATCAAGCGAACGGCCGTCGATCAGGCCCGCGTGCACCTGCAGGCTGCATAGCGACAGCTTCAAGGACGTCCGAACACCGCAATTGAAATTCCGTTGCGCCGAGGCACCCATGCTGCGGCGATCGTATCTGCGTATCCTGTGAAGAATGGCGAGTGACGAGTATTTTCTTTCTGTCAGTCCATCAGACGTCTGAAATTTTTTCCCACCACAAGGTGCGGCGCTCTGCCGGTTTGTCGCCGTAAGCCTGCAGGGGTGGTCGCAAAACCATGAGGCCATCTTCGAATGTCACGGTGCGGATTTGCTCCGTCCCCATGCGGGCGGGGTCAGAACAAGAGTCCACCTTTGTTCGGAGCGTCTCGCCGTCGAAGGTGTAAGGGCCAGCGTAGCAAGAGTAGTCGCGCGTCTCGCCGTCCGGTATTTCCGGTCGTGCATCCGTAATCGCGGCGGACAAACGCCCGTCCTCGGTGAGCACCACTCTGCCGATAAAATTGTCACCGCCGAAAGGCGGGGTGATGAGTTTGCCATCCGCGTCGACGGCCTCAACGCGGACGAGTGCCCAGGTTCCAATATGTTTCGTCACTATTGTGCTTCCCGTGTTGAGGACAAATTGGTCGGGCATACAAAAGCCGACTTCTTCACGCCCAAAGCATAAGCCGGGATGGCGAGAGCGCAAAGCTGAACAAGCCTGCGCTGCCGGCGCTATAATCCGGGCAGGGGAGACGACGCCATGTCAGAGAACAAAACACCAATCATCGACGCGCAGATACACGCTTACGAGAACGACCATCCGGGCCGGCCCTGGGCCGCGGTGCTCACCGGGCCACCCTCGGCGAATGGCAACGAGATGGTTGGTGCGATGGACGCGGTGGGCGTGGACGGCGCCATACTCGTCTCGGCCTACACCATGTATCGCTACGACCCGAGTTTCGCGCTCGAGGTGGGTGCCGAACATCCCGGTCGGTTTGGGCTGATCACGCCGTTCGATACGGCGGACCTCGACATCGGCGATAAGGTCAGCGATTGGGCGGCAAGGAAGGATACGGTCGGGGTCCGGCTACTGCTGGCCCATGGGATTTCCGACGAAGCCGGAGATGACGGCATCGCCCGTCTGCTCGGTGCCGCCAGGCACCAGGATCTTCCCGTCAACGTCTACTGCACACAGCGGCACGCGCAGGTCGCCGATATCGCCAGGCAGTTTCCTGACGTATCGCTGGTGGTCGATCATATGGGCCTCGTTCAGCCGTTCCACCCGCCCGCACCTGAAGACGGCTGGGCCGATCTGCCCAAGCTGCTGGCGCTCGCCGAATATGACAACGTCACCGTCAAGATCAGTGGTGCGGGCACGCTGTCGCGCGAAGCTTTCCCCTTTGTCGATATTCGTGATCCCGTCGGCCGTATTCTCGATAGCTTCGGCGTTGCGCGCTGCATGTGGGGGACGGACTGGACCCGCGCGGTCGAACTGTTGAGCTATGAACAGGGCGTTGAGGCGTTCCGCCAAGACGACTGGCTATCCGAGGGTGACCGCGCCGCGCTGATGGGCGGCAACGCGCAGCGCATCTATAGCTGGTCGCCGGATATGCCGGAACGAGAGGCAGTCGTTAAGCTGCAGGCGTAGATGCTCGGTTTCTCGACAAAATCATGATGCTTCGCGATACGCCCACATATTCAATCGCTTCAACATCAAATCCCGTTCTGTCCAAAGCAGATAGGAGCCGTTCTACCGGATAGCCCTTGTAGCCAAGTTCCCATTTGTGGCCGTCTGGATCTGACGGGTCGGGGACGAATTCCTGGAACTTCTTCGAGGGAAATTTTACGATCCAGCTGAAGAATGAAGAGAATTTAGACTTCATAATGCGCACATCAATACTAAAGCATCGGTAGGGAACACTAATGAGTACGTAAGGTATTTCTGAATCCCGAAATACGCCCAACACCCTCTCCGATTCTGAAAAAGGCAAATGTTCCAGGGTCTCGCAGCACACCAACGCATCGGCCCCCTTGATCATTTCGGGGGTCACGTCACGAACATTACTTTGGACATGTTCGTTCACCGTAAGCTTGCCAAATACGGCACTGGTCCCGGCATCTACGGTTTTTACTTCAAAACCTGCCGCCTGAAACAGGGCTGTCGCAAAGCCCAGGAACGGACCAATTTCTACCAGATGGTCGCCGGGAACATCGCGCAACATCTCAAGCTGCTTCTGCTGATGCAGCATTCTTTTCTTGTCATAATATCTATAAAACTCGGTTCGCCGCTCTGTCGGATGAGAGACATAATGAGCCATTATGTTTTCGAGAGTTTTAATAGCCACAGCGCACCCAAAGTAAAGACACCAAATATCTGAATATAATTAGCATTTTCGATTCTTAGAGAAAACTACAATGTCGCCCTGATTTCTATGGGGCGAAGAGCGGCCTCGACCTCTCGGCATCACGTCTCAGGGTCGGACTTTCGACGAACGGGTCGGGCAATATTCTCGCCGCCTTTCCACGGATCTGCGCCCGGTTCCAATTTCAACATTTCCCGATTGTAGCCATGGCAAACAACCTGTGGCTTTGACACAGGTGTGACAGGCAAAGGTCTGCGGGTCTGTTGTTGGGGAGCTGTTGCTGCAGCTTGAAAAATGGTGGGCGCGACAGGGATTGAACCTGTGACCCCTGCCGTGTGAATGCAATCGCATGCCTCTTACCCTTGCTGACCCGCGTTTTCGGAGCGTTACTAACACATTGCTATAACGCCATTTTTCTCTTATTCTTTGTGCAGAGCTGGGGAGATATCTTACTCTGACTTACTCCCATCTGCTGACCCTGTGCTGACCCGCCTAAAAGTCAGCAAGCGATCAAGAGGCGAAAATGGCACGCATCAACAAGCGAACGGTGGACGCGATCCGGCCCGATTCCGACGGAAAGCGCTCCATAATATGGGATGACAGATTGCCCGGCTTCGGTGTGGTAATACGACCAACGGGCGTTGCGTCCTACATCTACAATTACCGAAATGCTGAGGGGAGATCGCGTCGCCTGACCATCGCGCGCGTTGGGGAAGTCACGCCAGACAAGGCGCGCGAAATTGCCGAAGGCCAAGCGGCGACGGTTAAGGGCGGCGGCGATCCGCTCGACAACAAGGCCACGGCACGGAACGCGATCACACTTGGCGACCTGCTCGATGTCTATCTTGCCTCGGCCCGCTTCGCTGAAAAGGCCGCGAGCACGCAGGCAATAGACCGTGGCCGGATCGAACGCCACCTGCGACCAACGCTCGGCAACCAGTACGTCGACAAGATGCAGCCCGAAGACGTGCGCCGCGCCTTCGCGAAGATCAGGGACGGCAAGACGGCAAAGCGGGCGAAGTCCGGCAAGCCGCGAGGCCTGGCTCGCGTGACAGGAGGCGAGGGCACCGCCCGCATGGCAATACGACTGTTGCGCGCGGTGTTCGCTTGGGGCGTGGCCGAGGGCCGTGTCGGTTCCAACCCCGCCGCTGGCGTCAATGTTGGAACGGATGGATCCCGCGAAATCTTCCTGGACGAGCCGGAACACTACGCGCGCTTGTTCACGACGCTGGACACGATGGAAGCCGAGAAACGCATCCGCGCACCCGTGGCCGATGCGATCCGCGTGATCGCGCTGACCGGTGCGCGCAAGAGCGAGGTGACCCGCTGCAGGTGGCGTTTCGTTGACTTGAAGGCCGGGACAATCACCCTGCCGCCTGCCTCGCACAAGACGGGCAGGCGCACCGGCAAGCCCCGCGTGATCATGCTCCCGGCCGTTGCGCAGCAGATCGTCGCGCGCCAGCCGGAAGGCGGGCCGGACGATTTTGTATTCGCACCGGCCAAGGGCGACGGCGGCGAGGTCGATATCAAAAGGCCATGGTTGAAAGTGCGGGCCGAGGCGCGCCTTCCGGCTGGCATCGGCCTTCACGGCCTGCGGCATTCGATCGCCAGCCTGATGGCGCTCGACGGCGCCGAGGCCGCTCAAATCATGGCCGCGCTCGGACATCGCCAACTAAGCACGGCGCAGCGCTACATCCACTTTGCACAGAACGCGCGGGCGGCCCTGGCGGAGCGCGCGGCGGGTCCGGCCATGGCGGGCATGGCGGCAGCAGCAGGCAAGCCGTCCGTCGATGTGGTCACACTGGCGGATAAGAAGGGGAGGGCATCGTGATGAAAACATTTCGAGGCCCCATGAACGAGTCGGATGCTGGGGATTTCGTTGAACGGCTGGGTGCAATGACCGTTCGGGCGCGGCTGGATCATTCTGAGAAAATCGCGCGCGGCATTCTCGACTATCCCGACGATCCGCGCGGCACCGATGCGGAAAAGATTCTGGAATCTGTCGAACGGGCACGCCGAGCCCTCAAGCGCGGATGGAGCGTTGCCGGGGAGATGGAAAATCTTCGCCGACTTTCCGACGCGGCGAATTGGAAAATCATCGGGCCACACGTCAAGCGCGGCGTCAAGATGATCGCCGGCGCTCGATCAGCGAACGCAGTATCCCGATTGAGCGCGACGGATAAATCAAATGAAATACGCGATTGGTATCGCGCGGAAGCGGAGAAATTATTAAAGCGTGGAATTTGCTCCCGGCACGTTGCTTCCATCCTCACAAAAATGACTGGTCAATTTGAGGCCGATCACCCCGGTGAAAAACCGCGCGAGGTTCGAATGATTCGCAATTATCTCAAAGACCCAAATTAAACGGCAACTTACGACGTAAATTACCATTTGGCCTGCTTTACCTTCTGTTGTGATCAACGGAAAACGGAAGGTAAAGCGATGCAACCCGAATATCTCACTCGCGCCGAAGCCGCAGTCTATCTGACGGCGCGCGGCTTCCCCGTCACCAAGGCAACGCTGCAGAAAATGGCGACCACAGGCGGTGGGCCGACCTATCAGATTTTCGGCAACAAGGCCCTCTACACGCCGCCGAATCTCGACGCATGGGCGCAAGAGAAACTGTCCGCGCCCCGGCGTTCGACCAGCGAGGCGGCTTGAACCATGCAAAAACGAACCGCCCCCGGGCATGGGGGCGGCGTCGCTGAGAATTCGGAATGTGTTGGACAACCCGAAATTACCCCAGCCGCCGCCACACCGCAAGTATATCTCAAGATGCTTCAGCGTCGACTCGCGCTGATTGAACGGCGGGTCGATCCGGTGCAACGGCGGGTCGAAATTTACCGCCGCGCTTGTACATTCGACGGCACGGACGCTGAAATGATACGGGCTGCCGTGTTCCTCGCGCTGATTGAGCCAACAAAACATATTAACAAGCGTGCTGGAACATCGGGCCAATTAAAACACGAGGCCGAACGATGGTTGTCGGAGCACCGTGCGCCGGTCCCTTACATTTCCAGCACCGCATTTACCGCCACCGCGATCGTCATGGGATTCAAGGTTGAATTCATCCAAGGGTCGTGGGCGGCCGTGTTCAATTTTTCCTCTCGATCGTTGAGCCGATTGCGGGGCCGGTCATGATGACACCTTCACAGTTTCTTCAAGCGGTGCAGCCGGACGGGCCCTGGTTGATCACGTCGATCGCACACGGCCGCTCACCAGTCGGCACCCTCGCCAAGTCGCCCGCCGACGTCGATTCGCTCGTGGCGATCCATGCCGGTGCGGATATGTATTTCAACCCGGCGCTTTTGACCGGCGCTCCCGCGAACGGGAAGGCCACGAAGGCCGACGTGGCGGGAAGCTGGTGGCACTGGGTTGACCTCGACCCGCCGAAGGGTACGGACCTGGACGCATGGCGTGCCGATGCGCTCACACGGCTCACGGCCGCTAACCCGACGATCATTGTGGATTCCGGTCGCGGCCTGTGGGGGTTTTGGCAACGTGCCGAGTACAGCAGCGATCATGCCGAGATTGAGGCGATCAACAAGACGCTAGGCGAACCGCTGGGGGCGGATGCGTGCTGGAATGTGGATCGCTTGGCGCGCCTGCCGGGTACGGTGAACAGCAAGACCGGACGCACCGCCTCCGTTGTCGCATGGAACGATGGCCCGGCGACATTGCCGATGCCTGCGAGTGTGGCGACGGATGCGACGACGCCCGCCAACTGGACGACTGGCCCCGTTAAAGACGCTCAACCGATCCCCGACGATGCGGCGCTGATCGCCAAGGCCCGCGCGTCCCGTTCTGCATCGGCAGTGTTCGGCGATGGCGTTTCGTTCGATGACTTGTGGACGGCGAACCCGGCGAAGCTGGCCGAACGCTGGCCCGCCCGGAAAGCAGGGGATCCATTTGATCGATCCGAGGCCGATGCATCCTTGGCGGCCCGTCTCTTGTGGTGGACCGGCAGGGATTGCGAGCGCACGGCCCGACTCATGCGGCAATCGGCGTTGACCCGCCCCAAGTGGGAAAGGCGCGATTACCTCCGGCGAACAATCCTGACCGAAATGCATCGACCGGGCGGCACGTTTTATCGTGCCGGCAGTGCGGACCCTGTTGCGGGCGTGACCGATCCCTATGAGGAATTTTGGGCTTACCTGCCGGGGCACAGTTATATCTACCGACCGACTCGGCAACCTTGGCCTGCCGCCGCGGTCGATGGTGCATTGCCTTGGCCTGAAAGTAGGGACGGGAAGAAGTTTCGCCCGTCCGCGTGGCTGGATTCGAACCGCCCTGTGCATCAACTTACTTGGCATCCGTCCTACGCCGAAGTGATCGAGGGCCGTTTGGTGATCGAGGGCGGATGGGCCGAACATCCCGACGCGCGGACTTACAATTTATATCGCGCCCCAGCCATCATCCCAGGCACCGCCAGCGAGGCGCGACCGTGGATCAATCATCTGAATACGATCTACCCCGATAATGCGGACCATATCGCGTCATGGCTCGCGCACCGCATCCAGCGGCCCGGCGACAAGATCAATCATGCCCTGGTGCTGGGCGGAACGCAGGGCATCGGTAAGGACTCACTGTTGGAACCGATAAAGCATGGCGTCGGCCCGTGGAACTTCCGCGAGATTGGCCCGCAGCAATTGCTTGGGCGTTTCAATCCGTGGGTTCGGGCCGTGGTGCTACGTATCAGCGAGTCCTACGACCTTGGTGACTTGAACCGCTTTGCATTTTACGAGCACTCCAAGACGTATCTGGCCTGCCCGCCGGATACCCTGCTGTGCGACGAAAAAAACACACGGGAACATCCCGTGTTCAACGTCATGGGCGTGATTATAACGACCAATCACAAGACCTCGGGCCTTTACCTATCGCCGGATGATCGCCGCCATTTTGTCGCGTGGTCGGATGCTGGGCGGGAAATGTTTTCGCCGGAATACTGGACCCGCTTTTGGGCGTGGTTGAATGGTGGCGGGGCGGCGCACGTCGTCGCCTATCTCCAGGCGCTCAACTTGTCGCGGTTCGATCCCAAGGCACCGCCGCCTAAAACCGAGGCATGGCACGCCATCGTCTCAGCGGGCATCGCCCCGGAAGATGCGGAGCTTGGCGATCTGATCGCCACGATGGGTTCGCCTGCCGTCCTGACTTTCTCCGACCTACAATCGGCGGCCCTCAAAAACGATATGACGAGCATCGTAACGGACCTGAACGACCCGCGAAGGCGCAAAGCGATGGTTCATCGGCTGGACCGGGCGAACTACCGGCAAGTCAGAAACCCGGATGAAAAGACCGGGCGATGGTTCATCGGCGGTAAAAAAATCAACGTGTACGGCAGGAACGATATGACGACGCGGGATCAAATCGCAGCGGTTCGGGCTATGGCGTGAATGGCGCGAATGGCGTGGTTTTCTATCTCCACCACTGAATAGGGATGCTCATGTTCATTTACATAAATTTGAGTTTGTCAGCAGGAAATACACGAGGGGCATTCAGTGGTGGAGATAGAAAACCACGCCAATCATGCCAACCGTGCCAGCGCCACGCCCCTGTGGTCATGACGCGCAACGCCTGGGTAGCCGGGGGCGGTTCATAAAGTGGCGGGTGGGTCCCTCAGGGACCGGCGAGGGGACTTTAAATTTAGCGCCCGCAGTTTTAACCCAATTCCATAAATTACATAATTGCGGAGCGTCGCCCGGTCCATCGAGAGCATCGGCAAGCGCCTGGGGCTCGACCCGACCAGCACGCCCGTTACGTATTGCGCTCGCGGGTGGTCATCGTGGGAGATACCGGCCAAGGGGCACAGGATTTACCCGTATCTGCTGCGGGGCGTCAGTATTGAGCGACCCAACCAGGTGTGGTGTGCCGACATTACCTACATACCGCTGGCGAACGGCTTTCTGTATCTGGTGGCGATCATGGACTGGTGGAGCCGCAAGGTTCTGGCGTAGCGTCTGTCGAACACCATGGATATACAGTTCTGCATCGATGCGCTGGATGAGGCGCTGGGCCGGTATGGCGTGCCGGATATATTCAACACCGATCAAGGCAGCCAGTTCACGTCGTGGATGTGGACGCAGCGCCTGAAAGAGGCCGGGGTGCGCATCTCAATGGACGGGCGCGGGCGGGTTCCTCGACAACATCTTTATCGAACGGCTGTGGCGCTCGTTGAAGTACGAGTGCGTCTAACCACAAGGCCATTTGTTGACCCAAGCCTCTATAGCCACGAGTCCTGCATTTGCTTTCCATTTTTCTCTATGGATGTTCAAGTACTGCTCAGCAACGCTCGCCGCCAAATTAGCTGAAACCTCGTTTGGTGCGCAAACAAGCCGCAAACTCGAATTTTTTTCCATGGCAGTAAACCCATCAAGTACTCCAAAAAAATACACCTGGCGAGTATCCGCGCGTAATTGTTGCAAAGTATTCCAATCAGCCGCTAGAGAGACATTAGAGATACTCGAAAACAACATAATAAAAATAGCTAGATTGAATGCTTTCATCACCATCAGTACTTCCCCACCAATTTGGCTGTGAATAACAATAGTAGTAACGTAGAATTAGAAAGTGAACCTAACGACCTGCGGAAAGTTCTATGAGACTGCTAACAGCCGTTTTCCTGATGAGCTCGTGTGTTTTGCTTTCACCAAAAATCGCGTTTTCCCAAGATGCGGTTAATCCCCTAAGCGCTATTGGGCGTAGCAATGATCCCACCTTATCCCAAAGGGTTATCGACAATAATCGCGCGTTGAATAGTCTAATAATCCAAAATGCAATCAGTGCTAGACAGCAGGGCTTACAACAACCACCCCTACAGGCTGCCCCGACAAATGAAAGCCTTGAGTTGCAGCTCGCCATTGAAAAAGCAAAAATTAGACGATTGGAACTGCAGCTTAAGTTGAAAGAAACACCCGCGGAAACCCGCGCCGGCTCATCGAGTGTTCCAGATTTTGGGCCTTGAGGAATGATGCCCAGTCCATACTGGTGAACTGAGAACCATGGTCAGAGTGAATGAGCACCTTTATCCGTAAATGTGTCCGTTAGAACTACAAAGGGAATGACATACTTGCTTGCAAGTTGACTATTTTCCGCTCTTTGTCCTGCCGTCTGGGGACCCGTCGAAGCCTATTTTCCTGCGTCAATCGGTTTCGAGACGGGTCGCTTATACATTACCATCAGGGGGTGGGGATCGACGGATGGAGGTTGGGACGATTCCGTCCCGATTATCGCGTCCTGAAATGACTGTGATGGAAAGGGAGCTGAGATGGATCTGCCGTGGCGAATTGTATTCGGTCTCTTGGGTACGGGTGTGTTGGCGTATGTAGGCTGGTTCATCTTCCTCTTGAACACGGAACCTCGCGCGGTGTGGGAAATGAATAATCTTACAGGTTCCGGTAGGACGACTTGGCGTGAAAGATTCAGCGGTGGCAAACTAGTCCTGATCTTTCTGCTTACCTGTTTTGCCGCGTTTGAGGTTGCTTATTGGTTGCTAGCCTGGGTCCCCGAAAACTGGGGAAAAGTAGATGAGTACGGAGAGTGGGAGCCGGCTAGGCGGGGTATGAGCGTTGCGTTTGCGATAATCGGCGGTTTTTTTCTCTCCAATGCTGTTGGTCGCGGGATCAAGGCCCGGTTACTCGCAGACGAACTCCTAGTGGATCAAATTTTGCGAGACGAAGTTGACCGAGCTTACAGCGCTCAAGGACTAGAAAGCCTTAGGCAGGAACTTGAGGTAGCGGCATCGGATGGGGTGCACATGGACAGTTACTTCGACAACGGTTACCTGGACAAAGTATACCGCTACCACCTACCGCCGGATGTTCAGCGAGAACTTTTCGTGACGGCGATGGGGAGGATTGACGATCGACTTCAAAGAGGGAAGATCAACAAGTAGACACTGTTAAACCATTCACATTAGAACCTGTCTGTGGTCGCCGTGACGCTACTCGGTGGAATGCGTTTCTATCGACGACGGGTTGTTGGCCTAGCTTTGGCCGCCGTTGTCACGGCAACAAGCGCGATGGCACAGGTCGATATCGGCTACGTCAACGACGACTTTACGAAAAACCTGGTGACCATCAGGGCGGAAGAACGCGGCGACCTTGCCGTGGTTCGTAGTGCCGCCGTGGTTTACGGCGACCTGACAACCTGACCCCTGCGCCTAGAGCGCCCCGTCGCGGCCGCCTGTGGCTATGTCATGGGCGGGCACGACGGCGAGCGGGCGGCTGGGCGTTATCTCAACTCTGCCGAATACGCGCTATCTTTCCGCGACCAATGCCTGGCAGCGACAATAACTGCTCATCGCTTGCCAACCTAACATCCTCAGATGTTCTTAGCCCGATACCCACCATTCCCTCTGCCGCTTGAATTCCTATCCCCGGTAAATCCTCGGTCAATCGAATAGCTGCCTCTTCATCATCAACAATATCGGGCACTGGCCGAAAATTAGTTGGAGTCATCAATCCTTCCGGCATCATCCATTGCTTCGTCCCCTTGTAGAAGCGGTAAATATTTGCGGTGAGAAAGGCGTCTTCATAGGCACTGTGTTTTGAACTCGCACGCTTTGCGCCCGCACGAGAAATACACGCGTCCAATGAGGCGGGTTGACCCGGCCAAACCTCACGAGCCAATTCCATGGTGCAAAAGGATTCGGTTGCGATGGACGGAAGGTTGCACCGACCGAATTCAGCATTTACGAATCGAAGATCAAACGCGACGTTATGGGCGACGATTAGGTCTGCGGATTCAAATTTATCTCGCAACGCGCCTGCATGAACTGCGAAGCTATCTTGGGCACGCAAAATCCGGTCTGACCATCCGTGCACCTTTAGTGCATCTTTGTGGCTTTTGCGTCCGGGACTAAAAATCAAGTGTTCGGCATAGGGCTCAAAATCTGTTCCGGCCAATTCAACATAGGCGAGTGATACAATTCGGTCGAACGAAGAAAGCCCCGTTGTCTCCGTGTCGATTACAACCACTCGTTCATTCGCTCTCTTCTTTTTGAAGATATTGAACATTGAACGACCGATCAGCGCATCATTACCGCCCCGCACCTATGAACTAGCGAGAACCCTACGCGCGCCGCACACGGCGAGTCCACGCGCGCCTTGCTGACCCTGTGCTGACCCGGAAAGAAAAAGGGGCTAACCGTTTCGGGCTAACCTCTTGAAAAGGTTGGTGGGCGCGACAGGGATTGAACCTGTGACCCCTGCCGTGTGAAGGCAGTGCTCTCCCGCTGAGCTACGCGCCCTTCCATAGGGACGGACCTAATAGGGCGACCGGTTCGTCGGTGTCAAGTTTACCGCCCGGCATCCGCTTCGATCCTGACACTTGCCCCATCCTCGCCGCAATCGCGCTCGAACCTGTGATACACGGACTTGATGATCAGGAGATTTCGATGAAAACCGGTTTGTTTGGGTGCCTCGCACTCGCGATGATGTTCCTTCTGTCGGCGCCGCAATCGGCCGTGGCGCAAACAAATGCGGCCCAGTCGACCGGCGTGACACGCCAGGATGACCGCGTCGGGCAGATATTCAGCGACCTGGAGAAGCGGATCATTCGGGAAGTCCTTGAGGAGACCGGGGTCGTGGAGACCTCCAAAGAGGATGACGAAGCGGCAGACGACAACAAGGGCAAAGGCAACAAAGCCACCAAAGGTTCCGGCAAGGGGCAAAAGAGCGACCTGCCGCCGGGACTCGCGAAACGCGACCGACTCCCGCCGGGGCTCCAGAAGCAATTGGAGCGCAACGGGCGTCTGCCGCCGGGCCTGGAACGACGGGCGCTTCCGGCCGATCTGGAAAGCCGCCTGCCGGACCGCGCGGACACCGAGCGGGTCATCGTCGGCAGCGATGTGGTTCTGATCGAGAAGGGGACGGACCTTGTTCTCGACGTCATTCGCGATGTCATCCGGCAGAAGACAGGGGCGTCGCAGTAAGCGAATGATCGGCCTTGAGCCGATGGCGCAATTGGGCCTAGATGAATCCATGTTCCAACGGACTTCATTGAAAGTTCTCGTCGTCGCCGTGGCGTTATCGATAGGGACGCTGACGGTTGCTCTCGCGGACGAGCAGGCGATGGCGCCGAGCGATACGGCATTACAGAAGGCCGCCGAAGGCTTTGCGCTCACCTATGACGTCTACACCGGCGGTCTGCGCGCCATCCGCTTTGACTTCGAGGTGGACCTGGCCGACCCCGGTTACGAGACCCGGATTCGCCTGCAGACGTCCGGGCTCGTCGGTGCGCTGTTCAAATGGAGCCTCGAAGCCTCGAGCCGCGGCGAGTGGGGCAACGATGAGATCGCGCCGACGAAATACCGATCTGCGAATGTCTGGCGCAGTCGCCACCGCAAGGTCGCGATCGACTATGCCGACGATGGGGGGCGGACCGTGACAGCCGAGCCGCCCTATGGCGAAGACGACATCAAGCGGGTCGATCCGGCGCTGATCCCGGGTGCGGTCGATCCCACGACGGCGGTAACGGCGCTGGTGCTGACGAGCGCCATCGAGGGAAATTGCCGCCCGCGCACTGCGGTCTATGACGGCCGCCGGCGTTACGACGCGAACTTGACCGTGTTGCCGCCGCGCGATCTGAAAGCCAGCTCGGCGGCGCCTTTCGCGGGGCGCGTCGAGGGCTGCCGCCTGACCTTCGAGCGGATCGCCGGCTTCAAGCCCGACCGCAAAAGGCTGCAGGATCTGGAGGTCGCGATCTGGCTGGCCGATATCGGTGTGGAGCCCGGCCGCGTGCCGGTGCGCCTCGAGCTGAGCACGCCCTGGGGCGATGGCTTTGCCCATCTCGTGCGCGCGCGGACGGTCGGCGGCGCGCTGGTGTTCGGTAGCGAGGAGGACGGCTAGTCGCGCCGTCTTCGCGTCTCCTCGCCGCGAAACATTCGGGAACAATTCGTGACTTGGTGCGATTCATGGCGCTGTGGCAAGTTCCGCGCGGATTTCTGCGGATTCGGCATGCCGGCTTCGCCCTACTTCTGCCCACACCCATCCGGCTTATGACCGACCGGCGAATGACCCACGAACGAATGAAATTATGACCGATACAGCTTTAGCCATAGTGGTGCTTGCCGCCGGGAAGGGAACGCGCATGCGTTCCGACCTGCCCAAGGTGATGCACCCGCTCGCCGGCCGGCCGATGATCACCCATCTGCTCGGCACGGCCGCGGAACTGTCGCCGGAGAAGATCGTCGTCGTCGTCGGGCCGGATATGGAGATCGTCGCCAATACGGTGGCGCCGCATCCGACCTGCGTGCAGGCCGAGCGGAACGGCACCGGCGGCGCGGTGAAGGCCGCACGGGAAGTCCTCGACGGCTTCACGGGCACGGTGCTGGTGCTCTACGGCGACACCCCGCTGGTGACCGCCGACACGATGCGCCGCGCGGCGGCCTGTGCGGATGGTGCTGCCGTTTCGGTTCTCGGATTCCGGCCAAGTCATTTCCATCAATATGGCCGCCTGATCACCGATGGGGATGGCACGCTGACCGCGATTGTCGAGGCACGCGACGCGACGCCGGATCAGCTTGACGTCAACCTTTGCAATTCCGGCGTCATGGCGTTCGACGGACGGCATCTGTTCGGCCTGCTCGACCGGATCGGCACCGACAATTCCAAGGGCGAGTATTACCTGACCGATATGGTCGCGCTGGCCCGCGCCGATGGACACAGTGCCGCCGTGGTCGAAGGCGAGGAGGACGAGCTGCTGGGCATTAATTCCCGCACCGACCTGGCCATCGCCGAGAGCGTAGTGCAGGACGCGTTGCGCACCTGCGCGATGGAGGGTGGCGCGACCCTGGTCGATCCGGGCACGGTCTGGTTCCACCATGACACCCAGCTCGGCCGCGATGTGGTCGTGCAGCCGAATGTTGTGTTCGGGCCCGGCGTGCGGGTGGCGGATGGCGTGGACATTCGCGCGTTCAGCCACCTCGAGGGTGCGGATGTCGAGAGCGGTGCCGTCATCGGCCCCTATGCGCGGCTGCGGCCGGGCGCGAAGATCGGCGCCGGGGCGCGAGTGGGGAACTTCGTCGAGATCAAGAATGCCGATCTGGGCGCGGGTGCGAAGGCCAATCATCTCTCCTATGTGGGCGACGCCCATGTGGGGGCCGGTGCCAACATCGGCGCGGGCACGATCACCTGCAACTATGACGGCTTCGAAAAGTATGAAACCAATATTGGCGAGGGGGCTTTCATCGGCTCCAATTCGGCGCTCGTGGCACCGGTGACCGTTGGCGACGGCGCCATCGTTGCGGCAGGCAGCACGATCTCGGGCGATGTCGAGGCCGATGCGCTTTCCATCGAGCGGGCCGAGCAAGTTACAAAGCCCGGCTGGGCCGCACGGTTCCGCAAACTGAAAGGCAAAGGCCGATGAGGATATCGGGATTTCGTGTTCAATCCGCACCGGGCCTCATGCTTCGACAGGCTCAGCATGAGGACCTGCATGGACACATTCATCAAGACGGCCTCACCCTGAGCTTGTCGAAGGGCGAGGCCAGCACTATTCCGATTGCTCTTAACCGCGACGTGAGGGGTTAACGCGGCATGTGCGGCATCATCGGCATTCTGGGATCGGACGACGCGGCACCGCGCCTGATCGAGGGGCTGAAGCGGCTCGAATATCGCGGCTATGATTCCGCCGGGATCGCCACCCTCGTCAACGGCTCGATCCATCGCCGCCGTGCCCAGGGCAAGCTGGCCAACCTGGCGGCAATCCTCGAGGACGACCCGCTCGGTGGTGATGCCGGGATCGGCCACACACGCTGGGCGACCCATGGCGTGCCGAACGAGAACAACGCGCATCCCCATGCGACCGCGCGCGTGGCGGTGGTCCATAACGGGATCATCGAGAATTTCCAGGAACTGCGCGCCGAGCTCGCGGCGGCCGGGCATAATTTCGAAAGCGACACGGACACGGAAGCCATCGCCGCGCTGCTCACCCAGTATCTCGACGCGGGTGCCACGCCGCGTGAGGCGGTTGCGCAGACATTGCCGCGCCTGCAGGGAGCCTTTGCGCTCGCCATCGTGTTCGCCGGCGAGCATGATCTGATGGTCGGTGCGCGGCGGGGCAGCCCGCTGGCGGTCGGTTATGGCGATGGCGAGATGTTCATCGGCTCCGACGCGTTGGCGCTGGCGCCGCTGACAAAGCGCATCTGCTATCTCGAAGAGGGCGACTGGGCGGAGATCACACGCGCGGGCGCGCAGGTGTTCGACGAGAGCGGTGCGGAAGTTGACCGTCCCATTCGCGAGACGGAGCTCTCCGGTGCGCTGATCGGCAAGGGCAACTACGACCACTTCATGCAGAAGGAAATCTTCGAGCAGCCGGCCGTGGTCGGCGACACGCTGCAATCCTTCATCAACGCCACGACCCGCGAGATCAGCCTGCCCGATTTGCCGTTCGACCTGGCGACGGTCCCGCGGATCACGGTCGTGGCCTGCGGCACTGCCTGTTACGCGGGCTGGGTCGCGAAATACTGGCTCGAGAAGGTCGCGCGCATCCCGGTCGAAATCGATATCGCCTCGGAGTTCCGCTACCGCGAGGCACCGATGCCCGAAGGCGGGGTGGCGCTGTTCGTCAGCCAGTCGGGTGAGACGGCGGACACGCTGGCCGCATTGCGCCATTGCCGTGCCCAGGGCCAGTACATCGTCTCGGTGGTGAATGTCGGCGAGAGCTCGATCGCGCGGGAATCCGATGTGGTCCTGCCGACTCTTGCGGGGCCCGAGATTGGCGTCGCGTCGACCAAGGCCTTCACCACCCAGCTGGCGGTGCTGGCCTGTTTCGCAATCGCGGCCGCACGCGCACGCGGCGCGGTCGACGACGCCGGTGCTGCGGCACTGGCAGGCGCCCTGACCGAGGTGCCGTCACGGATGACGGAAGTGCTCAACCATGACGAGGCGCTGCGTGACATCGCGCGCGAGGTCGCCAAGGCTCGCGACGTGCTCTATCTGGGGCGCGGCACGGCCTTCCCGATCGCCATGGAAGGCGCGCTCAAGCTCAAGGAAATCTCCTACATCCATGCCGAGGGCTATGCCGCCGGGGAGATGAAGCACGGGCCCATCGCCTTGATCGACGAGGCGGTGCCCGTGATCGTGCTCGCGCCGAACGACGAGCTGTTCGACAAGACCCTGTCGAACGTCGAAGAGGTGATCGCGCGCGGTGGCAAGGTGATCTTCATGTCCGACCGGGCGGGGGTCGCGAAGCTGGCCGACAAGGCGTTTGCCACTGTGGAGATGCCGGCGGTTGATCCGTTTGTTGCGCCGCTGCTCTATGCGATCCCGATCCAGCTGCTCGCCTATCATACGGCAGTGGTGAAGGGCACGGACGTGGACCAGCCGCGCAACCTCGCCAAGAGCGTGACGGTGGAGTAGTTCGGAGTAGTCATATCCACAGTCGCGTTCAGAATATGTGCGTTCACATACATATTCCAAGAAAGGTCAATCCGAGACGTACTTGTATCCATCTTTCGTCAGTGGTTGCTCGGTGTGATATTCGACCCTTTTGACCAACAGTCGTACTGATGTCTGATTCTCTGCGATGTTCGGTATCTGACCATGTGTATCTGCATCAAAAACGGAATGCCAATATCGCATCACCTCGACCGTTTCGCTCCCTATCTTCAGTACAATGTGGATATGATCACCTATTAGCGGTTTCTCCTTAAATACATACTCACCGAGTTGTTCCCGTTGATCCTCGGGTTCCCACCGGACGACTTCAATCTTGTACGTCACCGTAGGTAAATCCTTAATCAGTTGGTAATTGGATGCTCAGAGATTTCAGCAACGAAAATTTGCAAAATGATTTGGGAAAAATATCTTAAAGGTTTTGCAAGGACAAAGACTGTTCTGACCTAGGCTCAGGACCTATTAATTTTCTTGCAGTTTCGGCGCTGGGTTGATTCACTGGTGGCAAGAGGAGGCGCTGCCA
>TARA_R110002110_G_scaffold414586_1_pt1 | contig 69872 bp, 53 predicted proteins | sample TARA_R110002110 | Tara Oceans TARA_R110002110 (sample SAMEA4397330) | marine metagenome | biome: Polar Biome; feature: [SRF] surface water layer (ENVO:00010504); material: water (ENVO:00002006), including particulate matter (ENVO:01000060) such as... | depth 5 m | reverse complement strand
GTGATGGAGGTTTTTATAATAGAACTCAGGTTTCCATGTCTCCATCCGCTTTTGACCGGGATTACACAGGTTTTGGGATACTACCAATTAGGAATAGGTTACCTCTTATAAAACCTCTTCCTAATTCACTATTCTCATATTCCTAATTCATTTCGTAGCTCTGCTGCAAATAATTCTGGTTGTGAAATTAATCGACTTAGATTATTTAATTAAAGTAAATTTCTCAACAAGAACTTTCGAATCAGTAATTAAACGGTAAAAATAGACTCCGCTGGCTAGATGATTGGCTATAAATCTTGGGTTATATCGCCCGGCTGTAAGTCGGCCATCAATTAAGGTTGTTACCTTGCGGCCAAGAACATCGTAAATAACCAAGCGTACATTGCTGTCTTCATTTAAGCCAAACGGAATAGTGGTGGTTGGATTAAATGGATTAGGATAGTTTTGGTTTAAGAATACTTCTTCCGGAATATTAAGTTCAATATCTTCTGTGCTTATTTTTAAGGTAAATCTTGTAGACTGAGTTGTCGCTTTTTTTCTAATTGAATAGTTGGGAGTAAGCGGATTTGATGAGTAATTCGTGGATATTTTTGATTTAGTAGAATGATTAAATGTGTAGGACATCTCTTCCATCATATTTACTTCTTCCCCTGTTTCATTGTCAACCAATGTCAAAATCCAATCTTGCGGAATTGTTCTAAGCTCATCCCAAAGTATTGTAAACTCTCCTGAAAAAGGGATGCCATCCTCAAAAGCATTTACATGCAAAGGGATAGATAGTCTGGAATTGAAGGCTAGAGGTAAGTTATTGATAGCCAGTTCGGTACCGTTTTCAAGTAAAGAATGAAATTCTATATGGGAATTTGAAAGAGGCAGAAGACGATAGGCATCAAGATTATCTTTAGATATTTTACCTTCATCTGAAAACATAATATTGGTTTTTTTTGAACGACCTTCACTTGAAAGTACTGCGAGTCCAATTCTCCTAATACCAGTATCTAATTCTTTAATTTTAGATGAGTCAGATACTACTTTCCCAGTTTCTTTTCTTAAGAATCCACCACCAATAGTTTTAGCATCTAATTTCACTTTTAACTCTGGCGAGGCAGCATTTGCCTTAACCCAAAACCCTTGAAAAGGGGCAATTAAACCACCTGTTGGTAAGGTACCGGTTACACCGTTCCAAGTAAGGTATTCTCCCTCTCCGCCATTTGATGCAGGATCCCAGATATAGATAGTTGACTCAACATTTGTCTTAGTCCAGTTAGGAGAATCGTCCCAATCAATCGTTGCAAGGAATGGATTTCCAATCAGATTCCAACCTGTGTCTGCAGCAGCGGTGTATGTGATACCGAAATCAACTTCTGTATCATCACCATTCCATTCTTGACCCTGAACATCTAAAGTATCAGGAAGTGGATCATTATATCTCGAATCAGCTGCAATGCTACCGAATACGAATACGAAAACTCCTTGGCCTTGTACAACATTGTCAGTGATATTACCAGGAGCTCTGTATCGCTGATTATCTGTTCCCTCAAAAGTTTCCAGATAAGTAAGAACATTTGGTTGCAAGCTATCCTGAGCAGCGGCTCCTAAAGTTGATCCTGTGTATCCTTGGGTTAAAGTGCCATCCAAGAAATCACCATAAGTAGTATTAAAAGGAGAGGAGAGGACACGCCAACCTCGAGAGCCTGATATTCGGCGTTGCATTCGAATATTTCCAGATCCATATAACTTGGAATTTGCTATCAGGTTAGTACCAGTAGGCATAAAGAGAATTCCGTTTGTTAGTTTAAGAGAATCTGAAATAGTCAGATTGGCAAAGAAATCTGCACCGTTTGTATTATCAAGTTCCAGATTTACATAGTCATTTGGTGTAGTAACATCCTGATTGTTGCTACCATCAAGTTTAACATATCCAACCGACATATCAGATATTCCAAGATCCCCACCAACCGTAACAGAATCGGTATTACTCCCCAGAACTTCTCCTTCCCCCGAAAGCTCTCCGGTAACAATAAGTTCTTTACCACCGGAAACAGTAACAGAAGCACCAGATTCAATGGATAGTTGAGTTATAGTTGTATTCGTTGTATTAACTACCGGTTGCTCATTACCAGCTGAAGGATTTGCTGGAATTAACACTTTATCACTGGGAACAGGCACTGATCCGGAACTCCAGTTTGTAGCTAAATCCCAATTTCTTGCATTTGGAATAGAGCCAACAGAAGATCTCCATAGATTGTTAAATGCTGCAAACTCTACCTCAGCATTATCAGTAATCGCTACTGCATTCAAAGTTCCTGTAATTGTAGCTGTACCTGCTATTACTGATGAAGTTAATGTAGCCGTATAAGTTCCATTTCCATTATCTGTAACAGAGCTAAGGGCTCCATCGGTGGTATTTAGTGCAATAGTTTCACCACCAACGGTTCTGTTATTACCCTCTGAATCTTTTAGTTGAACAGTGATGGTAGAGGTAGAAAAACCATCGTTCAAAATTACAGATGGACTTGCTGAAATGGTTGTTGTAGATGTTGATGCCGCTCCGGGAGTTACATTAAATGAGTTACTGGTTCCCGTTTCTGAACCCGAAGAATTAGTTGCGGTAATTGAACAAGAACCAACACTTGAAACGGATACTGTTTTAGAAGATAAAACTCCTTCCACAAAACTAGTGGTAGTACCTCCACCGGTACCAAGTGTGCAATTTGAAGATATAACAACAGTTCCTGTAAAAGTATCTACGGTATCCTGTGCACCATCAATTGCAATTATATTGATATTGAAACTTTGGCCGGCTAATTTATTGGCGATATTTCCAGAAGGAGTTCTGGAAACAATGAATTGAGTTAATTGCCCCAGTACTACTACATCAAACTCATTACTGGTAGTATTTGCTAGTCCGGAGCTGGATGCTGTGAACGAATAAGTTCCAACATCATCTACAGATAAATTGGCAAATTCGGCAATCCCGAATAAATTTGTTAGTTGCGAGGTAGTGCCTGAAAGAATACCGGTACCAGAGACCTGATTTAAAGCCACACTAATATTTACCCGACTTTCTTCAACAGGATTTCCAAACTGATCAATAAGCTGAACTCTTACTGCGGGTGAAATAGTTGAGCTTACATTTGACGTGGAAGGTTGTTCTGAAAATTCCATCTCAATTTGAGTACCTGCAACCATAGTAAGGGTTCCATAGCTTGTTGATCCACCAAGACCGGTAGTTCCGGTATTTTTTATGTTTCCGGTATTTGGCAAATCACCAGTAGTAGGTTGCACCCTCAAGTTTCCAAATGTTAACTCTCCTGGATTACTAGTGGAAACAGCAGATATTGTAAACGTGATTTTAGTTGCAGTAATACTTGTAAATGAAGCATCTAATAAAGTAGTACCTCCAAACGCAGCCGTACTTGTAACAGTTGGGCTGGAGCCGGTATCCCACTGAAAACCTGTAGGGGCGTTAAATACAAAAGTACCGCCGTTTGTAAATTCTCCTGCAAAACTCTCCTGAACCCTTGGTCCTGTTAACGTTGTAAAAGCAGGAGAGGGAGCAATACTTGCGTCATCCGCTGAAATAGCTTCTCCACCAGTTGCAGCTGTTAAAGATCGAATTGATATACCATATTTAGTAGAAAGATAATCTTCAACAGTTTCTTGATCGGGGATTGATATTTCTGATCCATACATAATCACTTCTGCAATTAAACCATCCCAACTATTGCTAGCATCCTGGCTTCCCTGACCAATAATTGCCGATTTAACGTCTGTCAATACGCCTGTAGGAACATTCTGAAAAAAGGATGGATTGCTCAGAACGCCATCTATATAAAGCTCGTAGTTTTCTTCTGATGTCCATTTCAGCATAACTATCTGACCCGCTGTTGTTTGAGCATCTTCAAAACTGGATTGAGAGAAAGCTGTAGGCAAGTCTCTCATTCCGGTAGTTATTACATTGGTTGCAACCCCATCTTGTCCGGTAGCATCGTAACGAAGGCTCAAAACCTCATCATTTCCGTTGGGTTCTCTGGCCGTGAAAAAACCACGGTCGGTCCCTACAACGTCAGCTTCAATTACAAAGAATATAGTAAGCTCGTCTAACCCGTTTAAGTAACTTTCAGCATCGCTATCCTCTAATCTAACAGCCGATCCACTTGGAAATTCAATAGCATTTTGAGAATTAATGGTAGCTTCATTTGTTTGGAATACAGGCGCTGTACCGGAAGTAGTGAAGTCTCTTCCGTTCCCACTTTGATCTTCCCATCTTCGAACTATTCCTCCATCGGTACTAGCACTACCGCCGGAAGTAGCATTAAAAGTACCTGCATCACCTTTTAACCAGAAAAGTAAATCAGACACTGATTTTGGGATGCTAAAAGAAATAGATCTGGTAACAATATTACTAAGATTATTTGAAGCCTCATTGTCATCTGCTTGAATTTCTATTGTTCGGGGTACATCGGTAGGAGTTGTTACTCTACTTGCATACTTCACCGTTCTCATTGCAGATTGAAAATCTGCTTTTGAGGCAGGTCCCGATAGAGTAAGCGTTCCACTTCCAAGAGTCCAGGCAGCCGTTATTCCGAATAAAGGTTCAAAAACAAGAGTATCTTCAGCACTATTATAGTTTGTTGTAATTTGAAAAGTAACGCTTTCAATCTCTGTATTATCAGGATCTGCTAACGTAATTGTTTCCGTAACAGCAACGGTATCACCAACAGGGTAAAAAAGATTGGAAGCTTCAACCGAACCAAGGCTAGGAGCAGTATTTAAGCTGGAAACAGATATTGGGCGAGTAATACCGGTTGCGCTACTATCTATGCCATCAAAAACACGGAATTCTATTGTTCTGTCTAAGCTTGTCACGGGATCGGAACTTATATTTTCGTAAGCAACAGAACGTAAAGCAGTTTGGTAATTGGCAAGCGTTGTTGTTCCAGAAAGTGAGAGAACCCCGGTAGTGCTGTTAAATGAGCCTGTTATTCCATTTGCATTGGCATAATTGAGAATATCCTCACCAAGAAAGTAGTTATTGGCAAATGATACGGTTGCACCTTGCAGATTAGCATCATCATTATCCGCAACAATTATATCAGAGGTTGTTTGAACTGGGCTATCACCTTCCGTAAAACTGATCGTTGAAACATCAGTAATGGAAAGAGTTGGAACATCGTTTGAAGGAATAATTTGAATTTCTCTGGTAACTATTCCGCTTTCGTCATCCCAGTCGTACACAACAAAACTGACTTCTCTTGTAGTGGTAGATGGGCTGGTAGTTTCGGTATTTTGATAGGTTACATTTCTAAGCGCGGTTTGGTAATTGGCTACCGTAGTAGTGCCCGTTAATGTGAGCACTCCGGTTGAAGAATTATACGAACCTGTAATTCCTAAAGCGGTTGAATAAGCAAGTACATCCTCAGAGCTTTGAAAGCCAGAAGAGATATACACTTTTGCACTATCAAGATTCGTGTCATCGGCATCAGTTACTGTTATTGTAGAAGTGATATTGGTTGCAGGATCAGCTTCATCATAACTCAAATCAGAAATTTCAATTCCGGAAATAACGGAAGGTGTATTAAACCATTTATCACTTAGAAAACCATATATGTTAGTGAAATCAGTTGTTGTTAAAGCAGTATTCCATGATATAAATTCTGCAATAAACCCATTAAAATTATTGTTTCCTGCAGGATTATTACCAGTAGTAACAGGGTCTCGAGTACCGTCTTCTTCACCAATTTCTGCTCCCCCGGAATGTGCACGTTGAAAATCTACATTCGTAAGAGTAGAAATGGCACCTCCATTTACATTAGCTTCCCAAACTTTATTAACTAATGAAGCATCTGTGGCATCATGACTAGCAATAACAATGTAGGAAGTATTAGATTGAACACTGCCTAAATTAATAGACTTATATTGATTTCCACTTCCCCATTCTGCATTATTCCAAACGAATGCATATAGGGTTCCATCTTTTATACTTAACTGATAACCCCTAGTCCCGCCGCCTTGTTCAAACATCATTTGAAGACCACTTGTAGAATTTCCGGTTCTGAAAACCATAGCGAATGACTTCTCTGTATAGGAATCAGTATTAAGCAGTGCATTATTTACTGGAGAAAGATTATCATCAGTACCATCAAACAAAAGTGCGCTTCGATTACCTAAATAACTAGAATTTAATAGTGGTTGATTACTAACAGTTCCATTCGAAGCAGAAATATCTGCGCCACTGGCTCCAACGTTATCAGATCGATCACTCCATGGCGATAAAGCACCGTTGCCAGGCTGGTTGGTTCCACTGTTTCCATCTCCATCGGCGTCCTGTGCATCATAATGGAAAACGCCCGTACTTTTATATGAGGCAAGTTCAGTAATGTTATCTGGATATTCTACATTTCGGGTTACTGTAGTACTATTTTCAGTGCCATCATTTACGGAAACACTTATAGTCCTGGTAGTCATGTCGGGAGAGCCAGCAGTGTTCTCGTAGGTAACGGTTCTTAAAGCTGCTTGATAAGTTGCTTTTGAAGCGCTCCCTGAAAGAGTTAAAATACCTGTTCCGCTTGCGTACGAGCCTGTTATTCCATTCGCATCAACAAAAGCCAGTACATCTTCTGAAGAGTTAAAACCAGTGGTAATTGAGACAGTTGCGCTTTCAATATTTGTATCGTCAGCATCACTCACTAAAATGGAAGATGTGATTGATCGCTGACCATTGCCTGCAAAGTAAATTATAGAACTAGATTCGAGACCGCTTAAAACGGGAGCAATATTTACTTTTACAACATTGATGTTTCGGGTTCTAGTATTACTGTTATCATCTCCATCATTAACTGTGAAACTGATCGTTCGAACAGATTCGCTGGGAACAGGATCTGTATTCTCGTAAGTAATACTTCGCAATGCCGTTTCATAATTAGTAATGCTGGAACTTCCAGTTAGCGTAAGTATTCCAGTACCCGCAGCATAAGAACCGGTAATCCCGTTTTGATCTACAAAATTCAGGACGTCTTCTGAAGAGTCAAAATTGGAAGTTATGGCAACAGTAGCGCCTTCAATATTGGTGTCGTCTCCGTCAAATATGGTAAGCGTTGAAGTGATAACCGTAGGGGAGTCGCCCGAGTTATAAGTGATTGTACCCGCCTCAATATTAGCTAAAATCGGTTCTGAATTTAGTTGCGTAAAGAATGTTAATGGCGAACTTTGATTATTATATTCAGTTGTTACCCAATCTTGAGATCTTGTTATGTTAGAAATGCGAACCTCATCCAAACCTCCTTCATAGTCATATTGAGTAGAAGAAAGGAATAGATCGTCATCGCTGATACTGAATGATGCCGTAGAATTATCATTGGCTTCCTGAGATCCGTCAACATAAATAAAACGATCTCCATTAGAAGCACGCGTTACGGTAACATATTGCCATTGGTTTTCAAATACCACGCCATTGCCAGTTCTTAAGTCATCGTTATTGATTTGAAAAACCAATCGACCTCCATCACCAGTAGGCCAAACTCCGTATCCATCATTCCATGTTCCTTTAGTAATAATATCGGGTAAGTCGCCAAAGTTTGTACCAAACATCCAAAATGAAATGGTAATATTTCCTGCGATATCAAGCGGTGAGACACCATTATCAGCTACTACAATTTGGTCACCTTGATTGTTTCCAAAAAAACGTGCTCTACCAATTTGACCTGCTACGTCCGAAGTTCCGTTATCGGTACCATTGGTTCCTTCTCCAGCAGCATCAAGTACATCATTATTTAAGTGTAGAACCATCTTATAGTTCGAATCCCACACATTTGGACTAGACTGATCGGTTGTTATGCTTGGGTTTCCAAAGTAGATGTAAAATTCAGTATCTGCTGTTGCAGAGAGGGTAGGGAAACGGACCCAAAACTCGATAGCGCCCGTTGCAGGATTGTAAGATTCCCGTTGATGGCTTAGAATAGTAGTGCCGTTAGCGGCAGTAAATGTGATGTCATCGCCTTGGGCATCTTGAACAAAACCTCCATTGCCGGTAGTTCTTAAATCATTTAAAGGGAAACTCAACAGAACAGGAAAGTTGGTTAAATTAGATGTTCCAGGAACCTGTGAGGCATTAACTTGCCCTTTAAATCTGTTTGTATAGCCTGAAAGTTGAGCATAAGAATCTATTGTGAGCAGTGAAAACAAGAGTACTGCTAACGAGAATGTCTTTGTATAATTAAAAGTAATATTCAAGATTTGTGGATAGATTAATTACTTAAGAATATACGTAGCCAATAATCTCTTAGACCACTTAATTAATCAATTCTAATACCAAACTATAGAGTTTCTTAATTTTTACTTGAGCAACGTCATTTTTTTGAAGTAATTCCCTTCTGATGTTACCAACCGATACAAGTAAACACCACTCGCTTGTCTGCTTGCATTCCATTCGTAAATGTGTTCTCCTGCAGATAGTTCTTCAGAAACCAGAGTTGTTACCCTTCTGCCAAGTATGTCATAAATTTCCAAAGTAACAGAGCTTTGAACCGGAAGCGTAAATTTAATATTTGTAGAAGGATTAAAAGGGTTAGGATAATTTTGGTTCAATGTAAATTGATTAGGAAGATCAGAGGCATCAGAACCCGGATCAATCCTTAAATAGAATCTATTTTTTGAAGAAGCTTTAGAAGTGATTTTCGGTTTATTTCCAAAGGTATTGTTAGGAGCAGCCTTACCATAATTTCCTTCAAAATTAAATAAATAGGTTGGTTCAGAAAGTATATCAATTTCTTTGTCAAGTTTGGTATCTACAAGGTAAATAGTCCAACCTTCGGGAATATTCTTAAAATTCTTGAATAAAAAATGAAGTGGTTTATCTACTGAATACCCTTTTTCATAGGAATCAACTGAAAGTGGGATCTCGATAGGTATTCCGAAGCTTCTGGGCAAATTATTGATAGAAAATCTATTACCATTATCAGACACTGAGGCAAAATCAAGATATGAAGGAATGCCCGGAGGAGGGACCAATCGATATGCATCTTTAGCGTCTTTATTAATTTTAGCACTTTTTGAAAACATAAAATGAGTAGAAGTCTTATTCAGATCATCAGAGAGAACTATTGAAAACTTTGGTTCAGGGTCAAATTCTAATGTATTTACCTTTCCAATGAAAGTACCACCGGTTGTTTTTGCATCTTCTTCGACAATTAAGGAAGGATTTGTGTCATTCGCTTTTATCCAGAATCCTTGAAATGGAGAAATTAATCCATTGCCTATATCGCCGGTAGTTCCATTCCAAGTTTTATACTGGCTTGTTGTGTAATCCCAAATATAAATTGTGTTGTCAATGTTTGTTTTGGTCCAATTTCCGGAATCGTCCCAATCGATGGTAGCTGCATAAGGATTTCCAATCAAATTCCACCCGGAATCCGCTGCAGTTGTGTAAGTTACTCCAAAATCTACAGAACCTGAATGCTCCTGACCTTCAACAGTTATATCTGCAGGAAAAGGAGTGTTGTAACGGGAGTCAGAAGCAATATCACCAAATACGTAAGTATATAGGCCGAGGCCTTTTTCTATCGTAGTAGAAGCATTTGCCGGAGCTCTCCATCGTTGACTGTCTGTTCCCGGATATGATTCCTCATAGTACAAAATATTTGGCTGAAGGCTGTCAGCAGATGCATTTCCTAAAGAAGAACCGGGATAACCTTGTGTATCAATGGCGTCAAGGAAGTCGTTGTAATCAGATGAAATAGGAGAGGCTAGTAATCGCCAGCCATTCGAACCTGAGATCGTTTGTTTCATTCTTATACTACCTGAACTTATTGATTTTGTATTTGCAATCAGGTTATTGCCGGATTCAATAGTAAAAGTCCCGGATGTTAGAGACAGCGTTCCTGTTACTTCTACATCGGCATCAATTGTAACGCCTGATGAATTATTGATTGTTAAATTGTTAACGGTGGAAGGCAACCCTGTTCCTGTAATCTGAGCACTTGCTCCATTGTATGTGTAAGAGCCGGAAGTGCCAAATGAACGCGTAGAAGTTTGAATATTCCCGGTAGATCCTGAAGATGCTATTCCATTAGCTGAACCAATTTGTAAAGTTCCGGTTGTGACCTGAAAAGTTCCTGAACCTGTAATAATCTTTGAACCTGTAGTTAAAACACCACTACTTCCAACTATCAATTTAGAACTTACATTTACTTGAACCGAAGTTTGACTTACAATAGAAGTTGAGCCGGCGATAGTAACAACATCTCCATCACCAACTATGATAGTTGCATTGTTGGTATTTCCCGGATTTGAAGTTGCAGATGCTCCCGCATGGCCTGTTGTTGACCAGGTACTATTTGTACTCCAATTTCCTGATTGACGGCTGTAAAAGATAAGGTTTGCTTTTTTAAATCGCTTTTTATGGTTGGCAGATATGGTTCCATTATCCGTACTTTGAAGATTATTCATGGTGATTTCGTACTCAACATTTTCAACGATAGTTGAAATAATAAGTGTTACCTCTTTACTGTTACCACCGGTATTAAGCACTGCATTGCTTATAGAAACGGAAGCGGAGTTACTTACGCGGCGAATGCTGTAATTGCTAATTGTTTCTGCCGGAATCTCTTTCATCGCTTTATTGAAAGTAATTACCACAGTAGTAAGATTTGGAGCTACTGCCGAAATTGCAAATGGGTTCGGGCTGTTAATATTTCCATCACCTTGTATATCACCTTGCACAGCGATTTGGTCATCACCTTCAACTTCAACCCCACCACCCTCATTAACCACTAAATTATTTTCAATGATAATAGTATTTCCGGAACCACCATCTGTGTTTAAAACTGCTCCTGAATCAACAACAACATTATAAAAACTCACATTCCCATTTGAAGTAATCGTCTGTGTAGAGTCACCACTAAAAGTTACTGTACTGGAACCGGCATTAAAGTTACTTCCGTTTTGTACCGTGAAATTTCCTTCAAGTTCGATATTGGCATTTCCTGCATTAACCGTTCCGCCAGATGTGAATGATGCATCACCGCCTACATTCAAGCTACCATTGTTCAGATCAAAACTACCGCCACTACTTAGATTTGCATTTCCTGTAATGTTAATAGTTCCTTCATCGATTGTAAGATTTCCATTACTGGTAAAGTCGGCATTTCCGGTAACGGTTACTGTTGCGTCTTCAACATTAAAGAAACCACCACTTTTTACCTCAAGATTATCGTTGATAAATACGTTTCCATCACCCAGATTAACCGTTCCACTATTTCCAACAAATGTTTCTCCATTAAATGTGATAGTTCCGGAATCTAAATTCAAAACACCACCGCTTCGAACATCAACACCGCCATTAAAGGTAGTGTTTCCATTATCACCATTGTAAGTTCCGTTTACTGTTGTATTACCATTTATTATTACGTTGCCATCTTCTGCATTAAATGTATCACTATTGGAAACATCAAAATCCCCGTTTACAGTAAACGTTCCGTTTCCAAGATTTACTGTGCCGATTATTTCTACATCTATATCTTCAGAAACAGTACCAGCAGTAAAACTCCCATTGGTGATATTTATAACAGATTGAGCAGAATTTAGATTTAAGTTATTTTGACCATTGGCGGTAGCTGTCATTTCAAGATGTCCGTTTACAATGTTCAAAATACCTGCACCACTCAAAGTAAAGTCATCGGTAATTGTGAGTGTGGCGTTGTTGCGAATAGTAAGTTGATCTCCGGGATTGGAATAGTATTGATTGATAGTAACTGAGCTTACTGTAACGTTGGAAGTTATCTCAGGATATGGAGTTATATTTCCTCGCAGGGATACAGTTTGGCTCGAATTAGGTACTCCTGAAGGATTCCAGTTACCGGCTACATGCCAAGATGAATTAACCGCTCCTGTCCATACTTTATCCTGTGCTTCTGCATTAATCCCAAAGACAGAAACAAAAAGAAGTGTGAGAATAAAGTTAAGGTATAATTTCATCTATAAGAAAATACGAAAAATGTACTCCAATAACTCTAAAAGCCACTTATATTGTAAAAATCTAATAGAAGTAAATGGTATTTTACGTTTCTAATTGTTGGCAATAAAGAGTAGTTTGGTAGCCATTAACATTGATGCAACTTATGTCCTGTGATATAAATTACGTAAAACAATAAGATTCAGATTTACATGAAAGGAATAATTTTAGCTGGTGGAACAGGTTCCCGACTTTACCCGCTTACAAAGGTTACAAACAAGCATTTATTGCCTGTTGGCGATCAACCAATGATTTATCATCCCATCAATAAACTTACAGAGGTAGGAATTGGAGAGATATTAATTGTAACAGGAACAGATCATATGGGTGATGTGGTAAATTTGCTTGGTTCCGGTAAGGATTTCGGATGTCGATTTACTTACAAGGTTCAGGATGAAGCCGGCGGTATAGCACAAGCTTTGGGATTAGCAGAGAATTTTGCAGGAAATGATCCTGTGGTTGTAATTCTTGGAGATAATATTTTTGAGCATTCTCTACAAAAAGCTGTTGATAATTATGCTGGGGAAGGTGCTCAAATACTTATTCAGGAAGTGGATGCCCCTGAACGATACGGAGTTGCTGAACTAGATGGCGAAACTGTAATTTCAATTCAGGAAAAGCCGAAGAAGCCTAAATCAAATTATGCGGTTACCGGTATTTATTTTTATGATGAGACTGTTTTTGACTGTATTAAAACACTGAAACCTTCAGGCAGAGGAGAGTTAGAAATTACGGATGTAAACAATTACTACATTCGAAAGGGAAAAATGAAGAGTTCAGTGTTAGAAGGGTGGTGGACCGATGCCGGAACTCTTGAATCTTATAAACATGCTAATAAACTAGTTCAAGGCTGATATATGAAGCTTTTGATTACAGGAGCCGGAGGACAACTGGGAATGGAGTGGATAGATTTCTGCATATTTAACGAGATTTCTTTTTCTGCTTTTAATTCAGCTGAACTTGATATTTCAAATAAGGATCAGTTAAAAGAGAAATTATCAGAACATAATCCGGATGTGATAATTAATTGCGCAGCATACACTAAAGTTGATGAAGCTGAGGATTTTGAGCAACAATCCATAAATGTGAATGCAACAGCCGTTAAGTATATAGCAGAACTTTGTGGAGAATTGGATATTAAGCTGGTTCACTTCTCAACGGATTATGTTTTTTCCGGGAAAGAAGAAGATAAAGAGCAATTGCCGGATGGATATCCTGAAAACCATGAACGAAATCCGGTGAACAAATATGGCTACTCAAAATTTTTAGGAGAAAAAGCTATTGAAGAGTCAGGTTGCAATTATTTACTGATGAGAGTATCGTGGCTTTGTGGGAAGTATGGGAATAATTTTGTTAAAACAATGCTACGGCTTGGTAAAGAAAAAGATAATTTAAATCTTGTTGATGATCAGTTTGGAAGTCCCTCTTTCACAGAAAATGTAGTTGCACATAGTTACCAATTATTAAAAAGTAAAGAAACAGGAATATTTCATACTACTTCTAATGGGTTAATTACTTGGTATGAATTTGCCAAAGAGATATTTGATCAAAAAGGAATTACTGTTAATGTTAAGCCCGTTTCTTCTGAAGAATTTCCAACAAAAGCTAAACGTCCGGCTTTTTCTAAGCTAAGCACAAAAAAAATCAGTAAAATTGAAGAAGTTAATATAACACACTGGAAAGTTGGACTTAAAAATTTACTTGAGCATTTAGAATGAATATCAATGAAAGCAGGATAAAAGGGGTTTTTGTCTTTGAGCCTCAGGTATTTGAAGATGATAGGGGTTATTTTTTTGAATCATTTAGAAAAACCCATCTTGAAGAAATAGGATTTAATCTGGAGTTTGTGCAAGATAATGTTTCAAAATCTTATAAAGACACCATTCGCGGGTTACACTATCAAATTGAAAGTCCCCAGGATAAACTGATAACATGCCTGAAAGGAGAAGTCTTAGATGTAGCCGTTGATATACGAAAAAGTTCTCCATCATTTGGGAATTACGTTGCATTTAAGTTGTCGGAAAAGAACCATAGAACGCTGCTTGTGCCAAAAGGATTTGCTCATGGATTTTCAGTACTAAGCGAACAAGCAATCGTGTCTTATAAATGTTCTGATTATTACAATAAAGATGGAGAACGAGGTATTAGATGGGATGATCCTTTAATTCGAATAAATTGGGACGTGTCTCGACCAATACTTTCGGATAAAGACAGGAAATTACCACTATTTTCATCACTTAAAGAAGAGGATACATTTTGAAAAAAATTATTGTAACAGGTGGAGCCGGGTTCATCGGTTCAAATTTGATTCTTAAACTATTTAAAGATCATCCGGATTGGACCATTATGAATATTGATAAACTTACATACGCATCAGATCATTCTCATTTAAAGCCTCTGAAAGATTCTGAACGCTATTATTTTAAAAAAATAGATCTTATAAATAGAGAAGAAGTTCAGGATATCGTTAAATCATTTAAACCTGATGGCGTATTTCATTTAGCGGCAGAATCGCATGTTGATAATTCAATTACAGGACCTGAGCCATTTATACAGTCTAATGTTGTTGGTACCTTTAATATTTTGGAAGAATGTCGTCAGCTTTGGCAGGAAGATGAAAAAGCTTGGAAAGTAAATCGTTTTGTTCATGTTTCTACGGATGAAGTGTATGGTGAGCTAAAAGACGATGGCTTTTTCACTGAAGAAACTCCTTATGCGCCCAATTCACCATACAGTGCTTCTAAAGCAAGTAGCGATATGATTGTACGCGCTTACTTCCATACGTATGGGATGAATGTAGTTACTACAAACTGTTCAAATAATTATGGACCGCATCAGCATGACGAAAAATTGATACCAACAGTTATTAGAAGTGCTATACAGCATAACCCGATTCCGGTATATGGAACGGGTCAAAATATAAGAGATTGGCTAAATGTTATAGACCATTGCTCCGCTATGGAAACTGCTTTTATGAAAGGCAAAGCCGGAGAAACTTATAACATCGGTGGCAATAACGAATGGAAGAACCTGGATCTGGTTCATAAAATTTGTGACATTCTGAATGAAGAAGTTGGGAAGGGTCCTGATGGAGATTATAAGAACTTGATCAATTTTGTTACTGATCGTTTGGGACATGATTTCCGTTATGCAATTGATGCTTCTAAGATAAAAAGAGAGCTTGAATGGGAACCAAATCCAGATTTTGATGGAATGTTGAGAGACACAATTTTGTGGTATGTGAAGAAATACAATGATTCAATTAAGAATTAAGAATGATCAATTCATAATTCTTAATTGAAAAATTCTTAATTGGAGCGAATGCAATGAGCGAACGTAAGTATTGGTTAATGAAGTCGGAACCGGATGTATTTGGGATAGATCACATGGAGAAAGCAGGAGTGGAGCCCTGGGACGGAATCAGGAACTACGCTGCCCGAAATTATATGAGAGATGAAATGAAAATTGGTGACAAAGTTTTCTTTTATCATTCTAATGCTAAGCCGATGGCTATTGTTGGAACAATGGAAGTAGCAAGCGAATCATATCCCGATCCAACTCAATTCGATCCTGAATCCAAGTATTTTGATCCAAAAAGCAAAGAATCGGATCCACGATGGTATTTAGTAGATGTGAAATTCATCCAAAAATTCGATAATCCTGTTACCAGAGAAGCAATGAAAGAAGAATCTGCGTTAGATAATATGGAGCTTTTCCGTCTTTCTAGATTATCCATAACTCCTGTGAGAGAAGAAGAGTGGAATAAGATCATGGAGATGGCAGGGATTAAAGTTTAAAAAAACATGAATGTATAAACCTCAGTTCGATATTAAGATAGTTCAAAATAAGTGTTTTAACGTCATTCCTGCGCAGGCAGGAATCTAGATTGTGTTATAATAGCATTAGTTTTCTTTGAAAAAGATCCAGATTCTTCCTGAGGGATGTCTTTGGCGCAGGCATACACCGTGGATTGATTCTAGATGGATTTGAATTACAGTTTTTATGTCGTACTCAGGTTATAAACATCTAACCCACTTATTTCCGGATTCTCACAAAGTGATTCTGCACGATTTTATCCAGGAATAATTTCGATTCTATACATTCAAAACCGAGTTGTTCAGGAAGCTCAGCGAAGAGTGGTATTAATTCTGCTTTTGCTAGCCAAAGTGTTTTTTTATTTCCTTCTTTATTTTATCTGGATCTTGACGATTATCAACTACGGTTAAGATAAAAATTGAATCATCCTGAATTTCATATAAAATAGTGGTCTGCCTAGTAACAACACATTTTCTTACCTTAGGTTCTAAAGTACTTGCCGGAAATGCTTTGGGATTCTCTTTGATAGAATCAAGTTTCGTATTCAGGTCTTTTAGAAATTTGTTCTTCGAATCTTCCGCCCATTCTTGTTCCAGATATTCAAGAAGTTTTTCCAATTTTAGTACAGATAAAAGTGAAAACCGGACTTTCATGAAAGTCTCTTACTGATTGATTCCCAATCTTCGGTCTCTCCATTTTGTATCTGCTCTCTACTTATTTCAATTTCATTCTTTTGATCCTCAGTAAGATCTAACCAAAAATCACGTTTTTCTTTTTTCAGATCCGCCAAAAGTTTCTTTAATAAATCTGTACTCTCTGTTTCAAGAATGATTCGGGTAAGTTCTATTTTTAAAGATTGAATATCCATATTTGGAGGGTTTTTTTAAAAGATAAAGAAATTCATTAATACATACAGTGGTTCTGTTTCACATTTTGGTTAACACCAACATAACATGAACTTTAGTCTTGTTATGTCAGCTTCATATTTAATTTTATTCTTGGTATTCAAAGAATAATATAATCACTTTTAGTTCTGAAGATTCGGAATATCGTCTTTAGTAAAGTCATACAAGTTTTTAGCTTCTTCCTCTTTGAATTTAGTAACTAAGGCCAAAGCATCAGGAACCACATCACTGCAAATTACTACTAAACTTCCGGGTTTTGCATTCGTGATAGCGTGTTCAATGGCTTCACTTTCTTTTGGTATGATGGTTACTTTTTTCTTTGGGTCTATTTTCTTAATTCCTTCAGAAAGCATTTCGATTAATTCAGTATCCGTTTTGCCTCTCAAGTGTTTATCCTGACGAATAATTATTTCGTCAAACATTTCCGCAGCAACTTCTCCAATCTCCATATTGTCCTGATCTCTGCGATCCCCAATTCCGGCAATGATGCCGACCTTAGGAGTGTGGTCCATTCGCTGGATCATATTATTAAGGGCGCGTAATCCGGCAGGATTATGAGCATAATCCAGAAGCACATTAAAACTTTTGAATTCAAACATATTTAAACGTCCCGGAGTTTGAGAAGGGGACGGAATAAAGGATTCCAACGCCACTTTGATATCTTCTAAACCTACGCCATTTATGTATGCGGAAAGAGTAGCCGGCAATACATTTTGAATCATGAAAGTAGCTTTTCCACCAAATGTTAAAGGTACGTTTATAGCCTTGGTTATACGCATTTTCCATTCGCCTCTGCAAATGGTGATGTACCCGTTTTCGTACACGGCGGATAATCCGCCCACTTTAGCAATGGCTTTTATATGGGGATTGTTTTCATCCATCGAAAATAAAGCCACATTTGCTTTTACATCTTTTCGCATCGCATAAACCAGATCATCATCGGCATTAAGGATCGCATAACCATCAGCATGTACGGTTTCCGGGATTACTCCTTTCGCTCTTGCCAATTGTTCTATGGAATGTATTCCTTTGAGTCCCAAATGATCGGGCGCCACGTTGGTAACAATACCAATATCACAGGATTTAAAACCAAGTCCGGCTCGCAATAAGCCACCTCTGGCACATTCTAATACTGCAAAATCAACAGTAGGATCTCTAAGTACAAATTCTGCACTTGCAGGTCCGGTACAATCTCCTTGAACCAGTAGTCGGTTTTGAATATATACTCCATCTGAAGTTGTATATCCAACTTTGTATCCTTTCATTCTCATGATATGAGAAATCAAACGAGTGGTGGTTGTTTTACCGTTGGTTCCTGTAATTGCTACAATTGGAATCTTATATTTTTCTCCCGGTGGAAACAACATATCCACAACGTTAGCAGCAACATTTCTTGGTAATCCTTCAGAAGGGGCCAGATGCATTCTGAATCCCGGTCCGGCATTAACTTCCAGAACAGCGCCACCGGTTTCGTGTAATGGAGAACTAATATCTGTAGTCATGATATCAATTCCGCAAATGTCCAAGCCAATTAGTCGGGAAATACGTTCAGCCATAAAAACATTATGAGGATGAACAATATCGGTTACATCTGTTGATGTTCCGCCGGTACTTAAATTTGCAGTATCTTTTAAAGCCATCCATTCGCCTTCAGGAAGTACCGTATCTACTGATTTTCCGGCTTGTTCTAAGATATCTTCAGTCATATCATTGATGGTAATTTGTGTCAATACCTTTTCATGGCCATAACCTCTACGTGGGTCTTCATTTACTTTATCAACTAACTCTTGAATAGTTAATTCTCCATCTCCGGTAACTCCGGCCGGGGTTCTTTTTGCAGCAGCAACCAATTTGTAGTCGATCACTAAAAGCCGATAATCTTCTCCATTTATAAATCGCTCCACAATCACAGATCGTGATATTTCTTTAGCTGCGTGAAAGGCTTCCAGTGTATCTTCCCAATTATCCAGATTAGCAGTAATGCCTCTTCCGTGATTTCCGTTTATGGGTTTAATCACCAAAGGATATCCGATATATTTGACGGCGTCTTCTAATCCTGCTTCAGTGCGTACAATATCGCCTTTGGGAACCGGAACTTCCGCTTGTTCCAGAATATACTTAGTGTCTTCTTTATCACACGCTAACTCCACGGCAATGCTGCTTGTTTCACTAGATACGGTAGCTTGAATTCGTTTTTGATTTTTGCCATAACCCAACTGACAAAGGGAATATTTATTAAGCCTGATCCATGGAATACCGCGTGATTCTGCTTCCTTAATAATGCTTCCCGTAGAAGGTCCTAAACGCTCGCCTTCGCGGAGTTCTCGCATGTGTTGAATGTCAGCTTCCAGATCATACTCTTCTCCGGCTATCAATGCTTCTGCAATTTCTACGGATGCTTTTGCCGCAAAACGGCCCACTTTTTCTTCCATGTAGGAAAAGACGACATTATATACACCGTGCTCTCCGTAGCCACGGGTTCTGCCAAACCCTACATCCATTCCAGCCAGAGTTTGAATTTCAAGTGCGATATGCTCTATCACGTGTCCCATCCAGGTGCCTTCATCAACACGCATAAAAAACCCACCTTCTGTATCTTCAGAACAACGATGAGTATAAAGAGAAGGCAGTAGCTCCTCCAAACGCTCCCTAAATCCATCTATTTTGTTAGTAGGACGTTCTTCAAGTTCCTCCAAGTCTAAAACCATTACTATTAGTTTATGTCTGCGAATAGACCAATAGTTAGGTCCACGCATGGCATTTATAGAAAGAATCTTCATTTATCGAAAGTTGAAATGAGTGTTAATAAATTGTGTTACTCTGCAAGAAAGTATATAAATTTTAATCCTTGAAATAACAATTTAGCAGACAAAAAGAAAATATAATTATGGCAGCCAAAGGAGTATTAATTCCGATTGGGGGGAACGAAGATAAAGGCATTGAAGAAAGTGAAAGTTATACAATGGATTTTATTGAGGATAGCATCTTAAGTAATGTGGTTAAGGAAGCCGGAGGAGTCGATGCGAAAATTGTAATCATACCTACTGCGTCAGGCATTCCTAAGGAAGTATCGAATAATTATATCAAAGCATTTAGCCAACTGGGATGCACAAATCTGCAAGTGCTGGATATTAGAAATCGTTTACAAAGTTCATCAAAAGAAACTCTTCAGGCTCTTGAAACTGCCGACTGTTTGATGTTTTCCGGAGGCAATCAGAGTAAAATTACTAAGTTTATTGGCGGGACAGAAGCGCATGAAATTATGGCTTCGAGATATCGAAATGAACGATTTGTAATAGCAGGTACCAGTGCCGGAGCCATGATGATGAGTGAACACATGATAGCAGGAGGAAGTAGTAAAGAATCCCTGTATAAAGGTGCAGTTCATATGTCAAGAGGATTGGGTTTGGTTAAAGGATTGGTAATTGATACTCACTTTATCAAAAGAGGTAGATTCGGACGATTAGCCGAAGCAATGGCTATTCATCCTGAATTATTGGGGCTTGGTTTGGCAGAGGATACAGGAATTATCATCGAAGAAGGAAACCGGTTTAAAGTAATAGGTTCAGGTATGGTGTTGCTTTTCGATCCTAGCAAACTCACCCATAACAGCCATGAAATTCTTCCTGAAGGAGTCCCGATCAGTTTGGGAAATCTGGTTATAAATATCTTAGCTAATAATGATGAGTTTACTATTGATGATCGTAAAGTGAGTATTTCAGCTATTGATGCCGAGTATATTTGATTTAGTTTTGTTGAGGTACTTTGCGACCAATCTTGTTGTGTCATTTCTGCTTGTTCTTTTGAACGATCAAAAGAACCAAAACTCGTCGCGAAGAAACACTCTGGGTCCACTGCATTCATCGACTTCAAAATTGCAAAGGTCTTCATTCTACAGTGGCATGTCAAAGAACCGACCTGAGTGCTATTTTGACTCCGCCGATAAATGAACATTTTTCACCCTTCGTGTTTCTAAATGCGATTGTCTTAAAAGCCTGGTTCGCTTAATACTTGATAAAGCAATAGCATTCTGTTAAAAAACTACATTTAGAATCCATGTGAGGGCATTCCACGGCATATGCCTGAAATTCGGATCTTTTTTTAAGACAAGGAATGATGTTGTAGCTTAATCTAGATTCCTGCCTTCGCAAGAATGACTTTAATAGAAATCATTTCCGGTTACTTATAAATCTCAATAAGTTCTTTACCGGAGCTTTTTTTCAATCCACGGTACATACCATCAGTATTGAAATCGAGACACAAATTTCCGGTTTTATCGACAGCAATAAGTCCGCCATCGCCACCAATATTTAGTAATCGATTATGAACCACTTCTTTACATGCTTCTGACAAGGAAAAGCCTTTGTATTCCATAAGACAGCTGACATCGTAAGCTACAACTCCACGGATAAAAAATTCCCCGCTTCCGGTGCATGAAACCGCACAGGTATTGTTGTTGGCATAATTTCCGGCGCCGATCATTGGGCTGTCACCAACACGGCCAAATTTTTTGTTGGTCATTCCCCCGGTTGATGTAGCTGCAGCAATATTTCCAAATTGATCTAACGCAACGGCGCCAACCGTTCCAAATTTGTTTTCCTTAAGTGGAGAATGATCGAGTTGCACCACATCATTCTTAAGTGCTTCCTGCCATTGCTGATAGCGCAATTCGTTGTAGAAATACTCATCAGGCATCAATGAAAAACCTTGTTCTTTAGCAAACTCAAGAGCACCATTTCCTGCTAAAAACACATGCTCGGAAGCGTCCATGATTTTCCGGGCTAATTGAATCGGATTTTTTATTCCTTCAACTCCTGCAACAGCTCCTGCCGAAAGGTTTTTACCTTCCATAATGGACGCATCCATTTCGTGTTTTCCTTCGTGAGTGAAAACAGCACCTTTTCCTGCATTAAAAAGGGGAGAGTCTTCAAGAGAAGACACAGCAATTTCAACCGCATCTAATGCTGAATTCCCTTCAAAAAGTGAGTTGTATCCGTTATTAAGAGCTAAAGAAAGAGCAGTTTTGTAAGCAACTTCTTCCTCATCACTCATTTCACTTTTGTGGATGGTACCGGCACCACCGTGGATGGCTATTGAAAATGTTTTATTCATAACCAAAAATAAGTAAATGGCAGTTTAGAAAATGGAAGAATAACTAAGCTTGATCTTTTATTTTTGATCCGGTGATAAACTCTTTTTATTACTCATTGAAGTGATACGTTAATTCTGTTTGAGTTTAAGGTCTTGGAATGGAAGTAATTAAATCACGAATACTGAATATCTGCCATAGGCATGCCTTCGGCACAATATTGAATGTAGAAGTGATTTGCGTTAAGTAAGTTATTGGAAGATTGAAATTTTTATGAATGAGAAGGACTGTTCGTTAGGTATTTGGAGCAGGAGCTCCAGTTTATTCTCCCAAGCAGGAGCTTGGGAAAGAGTTTATGTGTTTTTTAAAGATATTATTTGTCTGGATAATTAAGCTAAAGACTCTAAAATGGCTTTGGGTCTTTTCTCTGCAATTCTTAAAAGAACCTTTGCCGGTCCCTGTGGTTTTCGCCGACCTTGTTCCCAGTTGCGTAGCGTGCCAACACTTATTCCAAGCAAAGATGAAAATTCTTGCTGGGTCATTTCATATTTTTTACGGATAGCAGATACATCAGGTTCTGCTAAAATAGTACTTCTGTATGCCTTTGATTTTCCAGAGTTAATTTTTCCAGCTTGTTCAACGCTTTGAAGTAATTCATTAAACATTTTTTCATTCATGATAGCTGCTCCTCCACTAATTTTTTTAATTGTTTAAGTTGATCAGAAGAAAGATCATCCTTTACATTTTTTGGATATGCAAAAAGCATATATATTTTTTCGTCGTCATTAATAAAATAATATACAATCCGAATACCACCTCGTTTTCCGCGTCCAGAACCTGACCATCTTAGTTTACGAATACCACCACTTCCTTTTATTATGTCACCCGATTCTGGGCGAACAGCCAATTGTAACTGAAGTAAATGGTATTCCTTATCAGAAATGAGTTTGGTAATCTGTTTAGTGAAAATAGGCGTTTCGAGAAACTCCATTAAGAACGATTTAATTTAATAAAATATACGTCAATGGCGTATAATAAACAAGAAAGGTAAATAACACAATAAACAGAAAGACAATTTGAATGCTACACAAACAGATTTTTAGTATGTTATCTGGAATATTTGAAATAAAAGTTCCACATAACAAATCTATGAAATCTTCAGTTATCCTTTTATCCATTTTAATAGCGACCACTTGTTTTAGTTTTGCCCAGGAAGCACCCACCACCCGAGAAATGAACCTCATCAACTGGATGGAATTTGCTGAGTTCGTACCTGATCAAATCGAAACAGTACTGCTGCCTGTCGGGACATTGGAGCCTCATGGGGTAATTCCAAACGGAGCTGATAACTTAGCTCCGGAAAGAATGGCAAAGGAGTTTGCTGGAGAATTGAATGCTATGATCGCCCCGACATTGAACTATGGAATGACAGGTTCCTTGCAAGCCTATCCGGGTGCGTTTGCGATCTCCGAAGAAGCTTACGAATTATTTGTTTCTGATATCATAAACGGGTTAGCCGGTAATAAGTTTAAGAACATTATCATTCTGAACGGACACGGTGGGCCACAAACGGCAATTCTTCAATCCATAGCTGCAAAACTATCTCCTGAGTTGCGGGTAAGGATAATGGTAATCAATTGGTGGAGTGTAGTATCTGAAGATACGTTTGCTGTATTTGGAGAGAATGGAGGTCATAGTGGGAATAATGAAACAGCTTACATTCAGGCTATCGTACCTGAGCATATTCATAAAGACCGATACACTGGCGAAGAAATGACTACTGCATATCCTGCAGGTTCTACTTGGTCGGCTTATCCATTTCCTTCTTCGATTGGTTTATACGAGCCCGGACAAGGGTACCCAACTTTTAGCGAAGACCAAGCTACAGAATACTATGAAAAGGTAAATACCAGAGTATTTAATTTGATTGAAGGGATTATTGAGAAGTGGGATTTAGCGAAATTATATAGGTAGAGAGCGGATCAAATACTTTTAAAACAAAAAAGCACAAACCTAGCGCAAGCGTCCCGCTTGTGCGAGTAAACGATAACGGAACTATTTAAAAGAAACTCAATCTTTTTTGTAAGGAATAGTTGTCAAACTTGTCTAACTCATTAAAAGCCTTAACATAATGAGTAGAAAATATAAGTTCCTAAATCAACAACAAGCTTACTTTGTCAGTTTTTCAGTTATTAATTGGATCGACGTATTTACCATAAAAACATACAACGATATATTAGTTAATAGCTTACGTTACTGTCAACAACAAAAAGGATTAATTCTTTACGCCTGGTGTATAATGCCAAGTCATGTTCATTTGATTATTGGTACAAGAAAAGAACCTATGCAGAATATTCTCAGAGATTTTAAGAGCTTTACTTCCAGATCAATACGAACGGAGATTATGAAGCACCCAAAAGAAAGTAGAAGGGAATGGATGATTTCTACGATGATGAATGCAGGAATGAATAATGGAAACAATAAAGATTGGCAATTCTGGCAACAAAATAATCATCCGATAGAGTTATCCTCGAATTCAATTATAGATCAAAAGTTAGAATATTTACATTTTAATCCTGTGGTTGCAGGATATGTTGAAAGTCCGGAACATTGGTTGTTTAGTAGTGCAAAAGATTATTATGGTCGTAAAGGGTTACTTGATGTGGAACTTGTTTACTAACCGCACAAGCGGGACGCTTGCGCTAGTTATGGGTTAGAACCAAAAAAAGCTTCCACATGGAAGCCTTTTTTTAATCAATTAAGAAAACAATCTTAAGAAACAGCTAGCGCACCTTGAAGCTTTCTACTGTTTGTAGCTTCGGCACTATTAGGATATTCTTCAATAATAGTAGAAGCGATACTTTTTACTTTTTCTGTATTACCTAATTCCTTGTAAACATTGGCAGCTTTCATAAGGTTAAATGGAGTTGTGGAATCGTTCTTATCCCAGTTCGCAGCTTCTTCGTACTTTTTGGCTGCTTTTTCTAAGCTACCATTAAGCTTTAACAGCGTTGCGTGGAAGGAAACAGATCCTACGCCCATAATTCCTTTGGGATGCTTGTATTCCTGAATGTAAGCCAACGCTTCTTCGTAGTTATCCAATTTGAAATTAGATACAGCGGCATAATATGCAGCAAGATTGCCGGCGTTGGTTCCTGAAAATTCATCAGCAATCTGCACAAACCCGTAAGACAAAGTGTACTCGTCTCCGTTTAAAGCTGTTTGGTAGTCACCATTTGAATAACTTAATTCTGCTGTAGCAAGCAAGTTTTGTGCTTGATCTTCCTGACCTATAGAATAATATCTATATCCAATTAAAACCCCGATTACGACAACAAGTGTAACCACTATTGACAGAACCATTGTTTTGTTTGTATTAAAGAAGTTTACCGCACTTGTATATTTATCTAATAACGGATCGTGTTCGAGTTCTTCTTTAGTAAAATTCTTTGACATGTTTGTATTTAATTAAATATGATTTTTATAGATTTTAAAAATAAGCCTTTTGAGCGTTAACCAAAATCGATTTTAAGCGATAGTACCATTTTTTATTTCAAGCACTAAATCGGATCGCTCAGCAATATTTTTTTCATGTGTGATTAAAAGCACAGAAACCCCATCCTTATCTCTCAGTTCGTATAAAAGATCCAGAATAACCTGAGTATTTGCATCGTCCAGATTTCCTGTTGGCTCATCAGCTAGTATTAACTCAGGATTATTCATTAGAGCCCGAGCCATAGAAACACGTTGCTGCTCACCGCCGGATAACTGAGTAGGGCGATGAAATCGTCGATCTGCAACTCCAAATCTTTTCATCAAATCCAGCGCCCGGTCTGAAGCTTCCTTAATAGATTCTCCACCGATCAAAGCCGGCATTGCTATATTCTCCAAAGCAGTAAACTCCGGCAACAAATGATGGAATTGGAACACAAATCCAATATTTTTGTTTCGGAATTCGGCTAAAGCATCAGATTTCATAGAGCTGATTTCTTTATCGCCCCAAAGTACTGAGCCTTCGTTTGGCTTATCTAATCCGCCTAAGATATGCAATAATGTACTTTTTCCACTTCCACTTGATCCAATGATAGAAATTATGGTTCCTTTTTTAACTTCCAGCGATACGTTTTCTAACACTTGAAGGGGAGGCCCGCCGTTGTCATCGGCGTAGCTTTTATAAATGCCTTGAGCTTTAAGCAATAGATCAGACATCAGCTTTCCTTGCTTGAATAAAACTCAGGATGAGTAACTTGTTCAATATGAATGCATTTTCCGGTTTCGGCATCGACTTTCGCAAATACTCCACATAAGTGATTATCACCTTCAGCGGCTCTGTATTTTTGATGCACGCCGGTAACAAATCTTTTTATGGCAACTTTTTTATCCATCCCAATAGAAGAGTTGAACGAACCCGTCATGCCGGCATCTGTCTGATATCCCAGACCACCGGGGAATATTCTTGCATCTCCGGTAGGGATGTGGGTGTGAGTGCCGACCATTACAGATGCTCTGCCATCAATATGCCAGCCCATAGAAATTTTTTCAGCGGTAGCTTCCGCATGCATATCAACAAAGATGATATTGGTTTCTTCCTTGATTTTTGAAAGAGCCCGGTCAGCGGCAGAAAATGGATCGTCAATCGCTTTCATAAACGTACGACCTTGTAAATTTAAAACGCCAATCTTGTGAGTGGTTTCCGGGATTTCGTACACACCAAATCCATAACCGGAATTTCCTTTTGGATAGTTGAGAGGGCGGAGGATGGTATTATTTTCCCTCATGTACGGAAATACTTTCCATTTATCGAATGAATGGTCGCCGCCGGTAATTACATGAACGCCTAAATTATGAAGATTTTTAATGATCGTCTCATTAATTCCGTGACCTTCATGAGAGTTTTCACCGTTAGCAATAACAAAGTCCGCCTCATATTTTTTTATAAGGTTTGGAAGAACGGTTTCTGTTAATTGTAATCCGGGAGAACCAACGATATCTCCAACAAACAAAATGCTGACAGTTTCAGCCAATGTATTTTCCTTCAAATTATTCTTCTTTAATCTGTTCTAGTAAACGCTCTAAACTTTTATTCACCTTTTCCATAGTATGGTGTTCATTCTTTTCTATTTCAGAAGAGCTGTTGCGAGCCTCAAAGAGTTCTTCAGCAATGCTTAAAGCAGCTAAAGACATTACCGTAGATTCCGGTTGTTTTACCAGTTGTTCTCTGTATTTACGGAAGCGTTCATTCACATAATTACAGATTCGAATCATGTTTTCTTCTTCTGATTCTTCAACTTTGAGTGGATACTGTTTGCCGAGAATGGTGACTTTAATTGATTTCATGATTCTGAACTTAGGTGATTATCAATTTTTTTAACAAGTCCTTGAACGTGTTGACGCATAGCCAAACGTTCCGATTCATTAATCGCTGAGAAAATATCTGTTTGTTTATCTTTGGCTTCTGCCAATTTTGTTTTCAGCTTGGCATTGTCCTTTTTCAATTCCTTGATTTCACTCTTGAGTTCTGAAACCTCATTATTGATCTCGCTCAGTAATTGTCGAAATCGCTCGCTTTGTTGTGCAACTTGATTCATTGCTTGTAACCTAAGATCTAAGTTTAGCAGAGAATTGCTTCTCCAATGATTTTACCACCCGCTTAATAATAGGTTCTACTTCTTTGATATTCAAGGTTTTGTTAGGATCAATGAAATTTAGCCTGAAGGCGATACTCTTGTTTCCTTGTCCAATTGAATCTCCTTCAAACACATCAAATATATCAATGTTTTTTAATGTGTTACCAGCGTTTGATTTAATCGAAGTCATTAAGTCTCCGGCAGAAATAGATTCATTTACGATTACTGCGAAGTCAAATTCAAAGCTTGGAAATTTTGGAATCGGAGTGAATGAATGTGCTTTTTTCTTAGTAAGAGCTTCCGAAATTCTATCTAAACTAAATTCGGCAATAAATATATCTTGTTCGATGTCATAGACTTCTTTCAGCGATTCAGAGACTTCTTTTACTGTACCTAATTCTATCTTCTTGTATGAATAGGAGAGTGTGCTTTCATCTTTCGTTGAAGTTTTTAGATTACCTGATAATCCAAGTTTTGTGAAAAAAGCTTCTACTTCAGATTTAAGATCAAAGATGGTAAAAGGAGTAGCTTTCCCTGTCCAATGTTCAATGTGTTTATCACCGGAAAGTCCTAACAGTATGTGAGTCTGCTCATTAATACCTTTATGATAAGTTGCATCTTCACTTTGCAAGAAAACATTACCCACTTCAAAGAATCGAATAGTTTTCGACTTTCTATTAAAATTATACGAAGCAGACTTTAAGAATCCATGAACTAAAGACGGACGCATCGTACTCATATCCTTGTTCAGTGGATTTAGAGTTTCGATCATTTCATCTTCTGTAATGAAATTCAACGCTTCTTTTTGGGAGATCAGAGAATTTGTATAGATCTCTCTAAAACCAAGTTGAACACCTAAGTCTCTTGTTTTTGAAACGAGGATTTCCCAATCAGTTAAAGGCTCAGTTGAAACATAAATCCCTTGATTTTTAGAGTCGATTTTGTTGTAATCAAACAAACGTCCTACTTCTTCAATCAAATCAACTTCTCGTTCTAGGTCAGGACGGAAAGTGGGTATTTCGAAAGTTACTGTATCGTTATCTTTAGATACAACTTCTAATTCTAAACCATCTACAATATTAACAATTTCTTCGGCACTTAAATTGGTTCCGAGTAAACGGTTTGTATAACTTTTTCTTAGTGTTAGCTGATGTGTTTCTGTTTTAATCGGATGGATATCAGTTAAACCATCTTCAGCTTCTCCACCACAAACTTCAACAATCAAATCAGCCGTTCTTTGTGCTGCTATTGCCTGAATATTTGGATCTATTCCACGCTCAAACCTATATGAAGCATCTGTTTGAAGTGTTTGTTGCTTAGAAGTTTTTCTAATACTCCCGGGATCGAAATAAGCACTTTCAATTAAAATATTTGTGGTAGAATCACTTACTTCGGAATGCAATCCCCCCATAACACCGGCGATTGCAACAGGTCCTTTTCCATCACAAATAAACAAAGTACCCGGCGTACATTTCCTCTTGATGTGGTCTAGAGTTTCAAATTCAATTTCTTCATCAAATTCTTTAACGATAATCTTTCCATCATTTAAATTATCAAAGTCGAAAGCGTGTAAAGGTTGACCAAGTTCATACATCACATAATTGGTAATATCAACAACATTGTTTACGGGACGAAGCCCAATAGCTTTCAGTTTGTTTTGAAGCCAAGTAGGAGAATCTTCGATAGAAACGTTCTTGACAAGCTTACCTACATAACGGTGGCATTTTTCGCTTTCAACGGTAATGGAATAATCGGTATTTTCGACTACCCCGTCAGCATTCGCTGACACCCCTTCAGTTGTGAAGGGGAACTTTTTGTTGTCTTGATCTAAAGAGTTCCCCTCTGGCAGAGGGGACGAATCCGAAGCGTTTAGCTTTGGATTCCGGGGTGTTCCAAACAGCTTAACAATGGAATTGGATAAATCAACAAGCACAGAATCCATTTCTTTCTTGATATCATCAGTAGAATATCTGATGATTTCTAAATCTAGTTCTTTAAGAAAAGCTTCTCGTGCTGCATCATATTCTTGTTTGTTATCATGGCTACTTCCATCAATTTCAATAACAAGCCCAAGAGATTTCACATAAAAATCTACAATATAGCTTCCAATCACTCTTTGACGATCAAAATCGATTTCAAAAAACTGTTTGTTTTTCACTTCATTCCAAAAAAGTACTTCGGGTAAGTTTTCAGCTTTTCTTAATTCCTGCGCTCTTTCCTTTAGTTCAGGATTATAAGGAAGTCTTGGAATTTTCCTTTTGTAGATCGCGTTTCCATCAATTTTGGTAAGTTCTCCGGTTTCCGGGTTTTCGACTACCCCGTCAGCATTCGCTGACACCCCTTCAGTCCTGAAGGGGAACTTTTTGTTGTCTTGATCCAAAGAGTTCCCCTCTGGCAGAGGGGACGAATCCGAAGCGTTTAGCTTTGGATTCCGGGGTGTCCCTAAAGACTTGGGTGTGGAATTATATACGCTTGGCTTAACCAGTTCAAGATTTAAAGCAGCTGCAATGTCGCGCGCAACACCCAAATGACAAGTAGCGTCAGGTCTGTTTGGGGTGATAGCAATTTCAATTATGGTATCCTGATAAAGATCGAATATCTCATTTATTGGAGTTCCAACCTCGATATCTGCATCCAAAACCATAATTCCATCATGATCAGTGCCAAGACCAAGCTCGTCTTCTGCGCAGATCATTCCATTTGATTCCTCGCCCCGCAATTTAGCTTTACGAAGTGTTAAGAAACTTCCGTCATCTAATTTAACGGGAAGGGTAGAGCCAACGGTAGCAACAGGTACTTTTTGTCCCACAGCTACATTATTAGCTCCACAAACAATCTGAACTTTTTCATTGCCGATATCTACTATACAAACTTTAAGTCTGTCAGCATTTGGATGTGATTTTGTTTCAAGAACTTCGCCAACAATTACTCCATCGAGCATGCTGCCGTATTCTTCGATCTCTTCAACCTCTAAACCAATGAGGGTAAGTTTATCCGCAAGTTCTTCCGGACCTAAATCCAGGTCAATAAATTCTTGTAGCCAGTTATATGAAATCTTCATTTATAACGTATTGAAATCTTTTAATTAAACTGTTCTAAAAAACGGATATCGTTATCGTAGAAAGAGCGGATATCGTCAATTCCGTGCTTTAAAATCGCAATTCGTTCTACACCCATTCCCCAAGCAAAACCAGTGTATTTTTCAGGATCAACTCCTGCAGCTTTAAACACATTTGGGTCAACCATTCCAGATCCGAGTATTTCCAGCCATTTTCCTTCTTCTTTAGAACCCCACCAAATATCCATTTCTAAACTTGGTTCTGTAAAAGGGAAAAAGCCGGGGCGTAATCTGAATTTCACATCATTGCCGTACATTAATTTCACAAAAGTAATGAGAGTGTCTTTAAGATCAGCAACACTTACATTCTCATCTACATACAATGCTTCCACTTGGTGAAATAAGAAGTAAGACTTAGGGCTCACTGCTTCATTTCTGTACACACGTCCGGGCATAATTGCGCGGATTGGTGGCTTTTGATTCTCCATCAATCTGATTTGCACCGGAGAAGTGTGCGTTCTCAATACAAGATCATCTACATCGGGATTATCGCTTTTTCTCACAAAAAATGTATCCTGTTCATCTCTTGCCGGATGATTTGGAGGGAAGTTCAATGCGGTGAAATTATGAAAATCATCTTCGATTTCAGGGCCATGAGCGATAGTAAAACCCAATCTATAAAATATGCTCTTCATCTCTTCCAGCGTTTGTGTAAGCGGATGAAGTGAGCCGATAGGAGAGAGAGGAGCCGTTAAAGTGATATCGTCAAGTGCAGTTTTACTTGATGTAGTTGAGGATTTAAACTCATTTTGAAGCGAATCAAATTTATCCTGAGCTAAATTCTTAAGGTCATTCATTGACTTTCCGAATGTGGCTTTATCTTCATTCGCAACTTTACCCATCATCTTAAACAAAGATTGGATTTTTCCATTCTTAGAAAGAAACTCTAATCTGAAGTTTTCTAGCTCGTTTGAATTTGAGACTGAGAAAGCTTCTACTTCTTTTTGTAATGCTTTTACTTTATCAAGCATATTTTATGTGTTGTGTTACTATGTAATCAGGGGTTAAAATAAAAAAACCGGTAAACCTAATTGAACAGATTTACCGGCTTTAAAATAGCAAGTTAGCAATTAAGCTGTAGCTTCCTTCACAATGGCAGCAAACGTATCGGCGTCGTGAATCGCTAAGTCTGCAAGTACCTTACGGTTGATCTGCATATTCTTTTCTTTCATCGCGTGGATGAGTTTAGAATAAGAGATTCCGTTGATTCTTGCAGCAGCATTGATTCGAACGATCCATAATCTACGGAATGTACGCTTACGATTTTTGCGATCACGGTATTGGTACTGAAGACCTTTTTCAACCGCATTTTTCGCAATCGTGTATACATTCTTTCGTTTGCCCCAGTAACCTTTCGCTTGAGATAAAATCTTTCTGCGACGGCGACGGGAAGCCACTAAGTTTGATGAACGTGGCATTTTGTCTAGATTTAAGGATTAAAATTTATATGGGATCAACTGCTTTACTTTTGGAGCATCTGCATCTGTTACGATCGTAGATGTACCCAGCTGTCTCTTTGTTTTACTGCTTTTTTTAGTAAGAATATGGCTCTTAAAAGCTTTCTTACGTTTAATTTTACCGGAACCGGTAACCTTAAAGCGCTTTTTAGCTCCACTATTACTTTTCATTTTTGGCATTGTGTATATACCTGCTTTTTGAAAATTATAAAGACTATAAATATAGGTAGAAATGATGGTCTAATCAACGAATTTAATGGCTTTATTTAGGCGTGATCATCATGGTCATGCGTCGGCCTTCCATATTTGGCTTGGTTTCTACTTTTGCTACGTCTTCTAAGCTCTTAGCTAATTGAAGAAGTAGTAATTCACCTTTCTCCGTATATAACATATCTCGTCCACGAAATTGAACTGTAGCTTTAACTTTATCGCCACCTTCTAAGAATTCTCTGGCGTGTCGTGTCTTAAATTCAAGATCATGATCATCGGTGTTAGGACGGAAGCGAAGCTCTTTCACGTTAATCGTATGCTGCTTCTTTTTTGCTTCTTTTTCCTTTTTTTTCTTTTCGTACATGAATTTACCGTAATCAATAATCTTGCAAACCGGTGGGTTAGCATCCGGTGCAATTTCCACGAGATCGAGATTAAATTGTTCTGCGATTTGCAAGGCTCGTTCAGAGCTTGTAATCTCATGTTCCCCGTCGGGCTTGATTAAACGAACCTGTGCGGCTCTTACATCTTCATTTATTCTGGTTTTGTCAACAGGTTCTGGCCTGCCGTATGATCTTCTTGCGATATTTATCCTCGTATATTTAGTTAATCTTCTGGAAGTAGTTTCTTATCTATCTCATTTTCTACTGTTGTAAGAAAATCAGAAAAATTGAAAGTTCCAATATCTCCTTTTCGATGTCTGCGAACAGAAACCGTGCCAGCTTCTTGTTCTTTGGCTCCAACAATCAACATATACGGCACTTTGTCAGTTTCCGCATCTCTGATTTTGCCACCAATTTGTTCGCTGCGTTCGTCAAGGGTAACTCGAACTCCAATTTTCTTAAATGCAGTAACACATTTTTGTGCGTATTCATTCTGATCATCTGAAATTGGTAGAACTCTAACTTGTTCCGGTGAAAGCCATACTGGGAAGTTTCCGGCAAAGTGTTCAATCAAAATACTAGTAAATCTTTCCATTGACCCAAATGGAGCTCGGTGAATTATTACCGGTCTGTGCTTTTCATTATCTGAACCTACATACGTGAGATCAAATCGCTCCGGCATTACATAATCAACCTGAACGGTACCGAGTTGCCACTTTCTACCAATAGCATCTCGAATAATGAAGTCGATTTTTGGTCCATAAAAACTAGCTTCGCCCGGGGCAATTGTGTAATCGAGATTCATTTCATCGGCAACTTCTTTGATCTCTTTTTGAGCACGTTCCCACAATTCAATATCGCCGCCGTATTTTTCTTCGTTGTCGTCACGGAAGGAGAGGCGGATATCAACAGGCATACCAAATGTATCGAATACTAAATTGGTAAGGTCGATGGTATTCTTAATTTCTTGCTTTAATTGGCTATACATACAATAGATATGCGCATCATCCTGAGTAAATCCACGAACTCTTGAAAGTCCACTAAGTTCGCCCGATTGCTCGTATCTGTAAACGGTACCAAATTCTGCCAGACGAAGAGGAAGATCTCGGTAACTTCTCATCTCATTAGAATAAATTCTATGGTGATGAGGGCAGTTCATCGGCTTCAACATGTATTGCTCATCATCAACCTGAATCGGGGCATATTGAGAATCAGAATAGTATGGATAGTGTCCGGAAGTCTTATACAGTTCAATATTTCCAATATGAGGAGTGATCACTTCCTGATAACCTCGTTCAAACTGTTCGTCTCTAAGAAATGCTTCTAATGTTCTGCGTAATCGAGTTCCTTTAGGCAGCCAGATTGGGAGACCACTGCCAACCATTTTATCGATCATGTAGATACCAAGTTCTTTACCAAGTTTTCTATGGTCTCTTTTCTTGGCTTCCTCAACCATCTGCAGATGCTCTTCAAGCATTTTCTGTTTCGGGAATGAGATTCCATAAATTCTTGTAAGCTGCTTACTGTTATTGTCTCCACGCCAGTAAGCACCCGCTAAACTTGTAAGTTTGATTGCTTTTACTACTCCGGTATTTGGAACATGAGGCCCGCGACAAAGGTCCGTAAAATTTCCTTGGGTATAAAAAGTGATAGATCCATCTTCCAACCCTTCAATAAGATCTACTTTGTATTCATTACCATTTCCTTTGTAATGATTGAGAGCTTCTTTCTTGGAAATATCTTTTCGTACAAAAGAATTTTTATTACGAGCTACTTCAAGAAATTTCTTTTCGATCTTTTCTAAATCATCCTGAGAGATATTCTCATTTCCAAAATCAATATCGTAATAAAATCCGCTTTCAATAGGGGGGCCAATACCAAATTTAGCGTTAGGATATAATTCCTGAACAGCTTCCGCTAAAATATGAGCTGAAGAATGCCAAAACGTATACTTTCCATCTTCACTTTCCCAGGTGTTGATAGCAATTTGTGCGTCTTTGTTAATCGGTCTGTCTAGATCTAAGATCTCTCCGTCAACGGTAATACTTAGCGCAACACGTGCTAAACCTGATGCTATTGATTCTGCTATTGCAAGCCCTGTGGTTCCTTTTGGATATTCTCTGGTTGAACCGTCGGGTAAAGTGATAGTAATTTTCTGTTCAGACATTAAAATTAGTAATTGAAAAACTGCATTTTATTATACCTTAAAGATAGGAATAATAAGTTTTGGTACATATTTAATTTGAGATAATTAAAGTTTAGTTGGATAAAGTAATTGAATACCTGCATATTCTCATGCAAAATTATAAGGACATAAATAACGTATGACATTTTTCGATTCGCAACTCATGTTTATTTGCGATCAGGTTAATTTAAAAATCTTAGATGTAAACGAAGCCGCTGTTTCAAAACTCAAGTATTCTAAGAAAGAGTTATTGGGAAGGTCTCTTACCTTTTTAGGTAAAAGTATCGGGCTAAAGGATTCTGAATTTAAGGAACTTGAACTTCCATATATTGAAACGTGGACAATTTTTTCAAAGGAAAAAGAGCAACTTTATGTCCAATTTTCTTCTCACCTTATAAGTTATAATGGAGTTCCTGCAAAGGTTGTGGTTGCACATGATGTAACCAAAGTTTTTGAAACCCATACACCTGTAAAAAAAATTACTTCGCTTCCAATTGGTTTTCAAGATTTTCCGTTGGCAGAAATAGAATGGAGCCTTGATCACAAAATTATAAGATGGTCTAAGAGGGCTGAATTTCTTTTCGGATATTCACACAATGATGTTGACAAAAAGCCATTTCTAATTGAACAATTAATAGCTGATACAGATCTAGAAAAAGTTACCGAAGCTATTAGAAATGCACTAGATGAGAATATTAAAACCAAGATTCTATTTCTGCATAACAAAACAAAAGGCGGTAGAGAGATTGAATGCGAATGGTATAATTCCTATTTATTTAACAGCAAAGGAAAAATCACTTCTGTTTATTCCGTAATAAAGGACATTACTGAAGAGCGACAAGCTCTAAAAAAGTCTGAGCAGCTTATGAATAGTTTTATGGATCTATATAATTCAATTACAGATGCTATTTACCTTTTAAATGAAGACGGAGTTATTGTTAATGCGAATGATGGAGTAACAGATACTTTTGGATACAGCAAAGCGGAGGTTATAGGGAAAAAGACGAAATTTTTATCAGCTTCGGGTAAATTTTCTGAGGATAAGATTGAGGAATACCAACGTAGAGCCAGAAATGGAGAATCTATTAGCTATGAAGGTTGGGGAGAGAAGAAGAACGGCGAAGTATTTCCAACTGAAGTGTTGATGAACTCGGGAACATACTTGGATAAAAATGTGATCATCATCGTAGAAAGAGACGTATCAGAACGATTACTATCACATCAAGAGTTACGCCAACGAGAGAGTATGTTTAGTAATCTATTCCATGCAAGCCCAATTGGAATTGCACAGCTTGATCGTCACAGTGAAATAGAGAATATCAATCACAGCTTTGAAGAAATATTTGGCTACACCCAAGAAGAGGTAAAAGGCTTAGAGCTAGACAAACTTATTGTGCCTGATGAAGAGTATAAGGATGCAACGGAACTTTCAAGAAGTGAAATTGCTAAGGTGTACACCGGAAAGAGGCAAACAAAAGCAGGTAATATTATAGATGTTATTGTTTGCGCAGTTCCGGTGACTGTAGATGGAAATATAATTGCCATGTATGGTATTTATGTTGATATAACAGAGCGCAAAAAAGCGGAGGAAAAGCTCAAATCTAATCTTCGAGAAAAAGAAGTGTTGCTAGCTGAAATTCATCATCGTGTTAAAAACAATTTGGCAGTAATAACCGGATTATTGGAACTTCAGGCTCTCAATTCAGAAAATAAAGACGCTCAAAAAGTACTAAAAGATAGTAGGATGAGGGTTAATTCAATTGCACTGGTGCATGAGTTACTTTATAAAAGTGATGATTTCTCGCAAGTTGATATCCCTAATTATCTTAAAGATTTAACAAGGGTGATATCCAATTCATTAGAAAGAGAGTCTATTCCTGTAGATATTAGCTATGATCTCGATAACATCCAATTAGAGATCACACAAGCTATACCTTGTGGGTTGATATTAAACGAGGTGCTTACAAACAGTTATAAGCATGCGTTCAAAGGAAAAGAAACCGGCGAAATTAACATCAGCTTTAAGAAAAACGGAGAGGGGATTATTTATAAGATTAGCGATAATGGAGTAGGACTTCCAATTGAAGATTCAGAGTCGAAAAGATCGTTGGGAATGACCCTTGTTAAAACATTAGGAAAACAACTTAACGCAGAAACTGTCATAAAATCTGAAAACGGAGCTTTTTTCGAATTCAGGTTTCAGAAGAAGATTTAACGGAGTATCTAAACTTGTAATTTTATATTTAATTACATTTTTAATATTTAAAATATTATACTCCTAATTTATTGTTTTTAATACAGAGTTATTAAATAACAAATTTTAACACAAAAAAAAGAAGGATTTAACAAAAGAAATATTGCATATATAAAGTATACCTAGCATATTGGGCATGTCTTTTGGAAGCGCTTCTTTTTCACAGAAATTGAAGTAACAATCAGCAATCAATTTTCCATGCCTTTACAAAACATTATTACTGCTTATTCCATACGAAAATTAACGATTTGTATTTTTTCGATAATTTTAATAATTCTTTTTTCACCAAAGGAAATTCAAGCTCAAGATTCCGGAGTTATGAAGGGTGTGGTTAGAGATTCAACCAACAACGAATTAATTTTAGGGGCAAACATCTTCATTTTGGATCTTTCCAAAGGGGCGGCAACGAATACTTCAGGAGTTTATGAGATCAAGAATATCCCGGCTGGTATCTATGAAGTACGATTTTCATATATAGGTTATATTACAAAAACAATAAGTGTGACAATAAAAGAAGGGGAAGTAACTAATCTTTCTGTTTTACTGGAACAAGATATTTTTGAAGGGGAAGAAATAACCGTCCTTGCTCAAGCTGCAGGACAAGTAGCCGCAATCAAACAGCAATTAGAATCTAATACTATAGTTAATGTTGTATCCAAAGAAAGACTCTCGGAATTACCTGATCAAAATGCTGCAGAATCCGTCGCAAGATTACCGGGTGTTTCTGTACAGCGTGATGCAGGTGAAGCTTCTAAAGTTGTTGTTCGTGGACTTTCGCCAAGATTTAATTCCATAACGGTAAATGGGATAAGATTACCGGGATCAGGAGATGATCGCTCTGTAGATTTAAGTTTAGTTCCCTCTGAAATTTTGGGTGGAATTGAAGTTTTTAAAGCACTTACTCCGGATAAAGACGGCGACGCAGTTGGAGGAACAGTAAACTTATTGGTAAGAAAAGCATCCAATAATTTTCGAGGATCTGCCAGTGCTGAGACAGGGTATAATGATTTAAGATCTGATTTTGGACAATATAAGTTCAGTACAAATTTAAGTGATCGGTTTTTTGATGACAAACTAGGAGTTTTGGTGTCAGGGAGTATTCAACGAGCGAACAGAGCATCAGAATTATTTGATGATAACTTAGTGGCAGATCAGGCTGATTCTTCTTTGCGAACTGAAAACCTCAATTTGGCAGATACCAGAGAAACAAGAGATAAATATGGATTAAGTGCCAGTTTGGATTTTCAAATTGATAATAATAATGAATTATTCTTTTCATCGTTATTTGGGAAAACAAATAGAGATGAACAACGCTATAGAAAAAGATATAGAGTTGGTAATACAAGAACAGAGTACGATTCTAGAGATAGAAAGAGGTTTGAAACTATATATTCTAATTCTTTAAGTGGTCGGCATAAGTGGGATTTTCTTGAAGTCGATTGGCAATCATCCTATTCATACAGCTTAGGAAAAACTCCCTACTCAAATTATGCAAGGTTTATTGAAATTGGTGCTTTTAGAAATGGCTTAGACGATACTAACCCTGACAGTATTGTAGCAGCCGCTAATAATGATTTAGATGAAACCTTCTTTCAGTATGGGACATTTAACACATCCAGACGAACAGAGGATGACTTTACAGCTGCTATAAATACTCAAATTAATTTTGATATCACGAGGCAAATTGATGGGTACTTTAAAGTAGGCGCTAAATATAGAGACAAGTCTAAGTTTGCAGATGAAAACGAAATTAGAACTGATTTTGGAGTTGTAAGTCAAATTGGTCAAGATAATCCGGATGATTTCGATCTATATAACAGTACTGATATTGCAATTAGTAATTTTACCAATTCCGATTATACCAGCCCAACAATAAATGGTAGGTTTTTTATTAATCCGGGGCTAGATGCTGATGCACTGGCTGATTTTTATAGTCGATTCTCTAACTTTTATGAAAAAAATAGGGTAACAGACCTTAGTGATTATGAAGCGGGAGAAAGTATAACTGCTTTTTATGCAATGATGGAATTAAATTTTGGATCTAGATTTTCGCTACTACCCGGATTTAGGTATGAATACACAGAAAATTTCTATAGCGGAAATGCAGGAAAATTAAGAGGGAACTTAGGACAGACTGGTACGATCTCTGACACAACAGGTAGACAAAATTATTCTGAATTATTACCTCAAATTCATTTTAAAGTAAAAATCATTGAAGGGATAGATATTAGGTTAGCATATACTAAAAGCCTTGCTAGGCCTAATTACGATAACTTGGTTCCATTTCAGAATATTGATCAAGTTGAAAGAACTTTGAGCAGAGGTAATCCTAATTTAAAACATACAACAGCAATAAATTATGATGCTTTTATATCCTTCTATAAAAATAGTCTAGGTTATTTTTCTGTCGGTTTCTTCTATAAAGAACTGGAAAATATTGATTATATAAGAACTACCAGAGTGAGGGAAGGACAATACGAAGGTTATACACTTACTTCCCCGGTCAATGCAGAAGGAACATCTACCGTAAAAGGAGTTGAGTTCGATTTGCAAACTGATTTTAGATACTTACCAAAACCTTTTAATGGTTTAATTCTTTCAACAAATATTGCATTTATAAACTCGGAAACATTTTTTCCTGTTCTTTTAATTGGCCCAAGAAGTCCTGATCCACCTTTTGCTCCAACTATTATTGACACAGTTAGGGCAGGTAAGATACCGGGACAACCTGATGTTACCGCATCATTTACATTAGGCTATGAAATTGGATTGTTCTCTGCCAGAGCTTCTCTGGCTTATCAACAAGATATTTTAGACGAGATAGCAGTCACCTCTTTTACAGACGGCCTTTCTGAAGGATTTAATTTTTGGGATTTCAGATTAAATCAGTCTTTCAAAAATATGAGAAATCTCACATTCTTTTTAAATATCAACAATGTGTTAAGTGAGAGTGAACGGGAATTTGTGGGTTCTGATACTATTTCAAGAAAATCAAGAGATTTTAGTTACGGGCTTACAGCGAGTACAGGTATTAAAGTAAAATTTTAACAATCACATTAGTGAAATCACGAGTGTGAAAACATCAATAACCAAAGGAGTAAACATGAAATCTAAAACAGATACTATAAACGTACTGACGAAGATGATTATGTATGCATGCAGCACGCTATTATTGGTATTTATTGCCAATTTCAATGTACAAGCACAGCGTACAGTAACTGTAAATCAGGGAGTAGGAACACTCAATGATGCTATTGTTGGAGACACTACTGCTACCGGAGCAAGAGTAGATTCAAATACCGTATACGTATTATCCAGTGGAGGTACGTATTTATTGGATGGTAGTATAGAACATAGAGGCTATCATTTAACGATTGTAGCAGAAGATGGATATACAGAAAGACCAAAATTAATACCGGCCGTTGACGATGGCGGGGTATCTGACAGACCGTTTAGGCCAAGAGGAGACTTAACTCTTAGAGGTCTATATATCACTAATGAAGATGAACTTGGTGGTTTAAATACAAGAATAGTTCGAATAAGTGAAAATGAAGTTACAATCACTATAGATGATTCTCATCTGGATAAAGATGGTCAATCCGGGTTTAGAGTTGATGGTGATAATGTCAGTATTTTCCTTACAAATTCAATTCTGAGTAATATTGGCTCTACCAGCAGCCCAGATAATGGGCGCGGGGTAGATGATAGAGGAAACCCAATGGATACGCTTTGGTTCGAAAACAACACGTTCTATAATATTACAAGCCAAGTACTTAGAGATGGAGGAGGTACAATAAAGTATGCTTATGTTAATCAAAACACTGCCGTAAATATAGGTAAGAATACTGCATTTGAATTTGGACCAACCGTTAAAGGTATTTTCACCAACAACATGGTTTATAATGCTTCTTTTTATGGAAATAACACTAATGGTGATGAAACTATTACCGTTATTGGGTTGGATTCTTTAACAACCGAAGAATTAGCAGAATTTGGTGCGCAATCATTTACACTAAATAATAACAACTTCTACACTACATCAACTGTTACGGCTGCTTATCCCGACTCAGTAGAAGCCGCGGCAACGTTCAATGCTACTGCACAAGCATATGTTACGGAACAGGGTAGTGCTTCAACAAATATAAGCGAAGAAATTTCATTTACTGCCGGACCTGCTGACCCAGCAAATATTGTAACTGAATTTTGGGGTAATGCTGAAACACCTTCGGAATTTTCCACATCAGGTGAACCTTTTGATTTTGGATATGCAGCTACTGAGGCTTCCTTTACAGGCGGTGATAGCGGACAGCAATTGGGTTCTTTATTCTGGCACGGAGGAATTACCATCAGCAATGAAGATGAAGTGTTTTCTGAAACTCCAAATTCATTTCAGTTAAAAGGAAACTATCCAAATCCATTTAACCCTTCTACAAATATTGTATTTGATTTGGATTCACCTTCAAATGTTTCTATTGAAGTTTATAGCATTATAGGGCAGAAGGTTATGTCAATTCCTTCTCAAAGAATGAGTTCAGGCTCGAATCAAAGTGTCTTATTAGATGCATCAGGGCTTTCATCCGGGATGTATATTTACAGAGTAACAGCGAGAACTGTAAATAACACGTTCGTAAATACCGGAAGAATGACACTTATTAAATAATTATATAAACAAACTCTCATATAGGGGAGCCCTTGAAATGGCTCTCCTCTTTTAATCATATAAAATGAAATTTCTTCAATTATTATTAATTGGGATAGTCTGCACTAGTTGTATAAAGCCTCAGCATACTCCTGTTAGTTTTACCAACAAGCCATATTATTTTGATGCAGGAGGAAGTGATTCCAAACCAAAAGATTCTTCAATCTTAATTACGCCTGAGTTTGAGTATAACGCTGATATAGGCTATGGATTTCAAGCATCAAATCTTTCGAAATTCTATCACAAATCCACTGAAAGATCAAGAGATGAGTTTTTAATAGATGGAGTAATTGGAACTGAACTTACATTTAAAGCAGATATACCTGAAGGTAAGTGGTGGTTAACTATTTGGTTTGATCCTGGAATGGAAGATTCCATAACTACCCAGCTCTACATTAATGGTTTGAAAAATGAATTAAATCTTCAATCATTTTCGTCCTCTGCCGAGCCAAGAGAAACTATCCAAAAAATGTACCGAGTAGTTCAACGAAAAGTTGATATACAAAAAGACTTTTCCTTTTCTTTGAAAGGGGTAGAAGATGAAGTTCGTCTTCTTGGCTTTTCGCTAATTCCCTCAAAAGAACAACCCTCGAATGAAATTCAAAAAGATGTGTTTAACGAAATTCAAGAGATAGGCGATTTTAGGAATTCCAAAAAAGTAGATGACTTAGTTTCTACCCTTGAAGAAATAAAATCTAATCCTGATAATTTAAATTTTGCTTCATACTGGATACAGCAACTCAACATTCTTAAAGAAGCTGAAAAATATTTTTACTACCGTGGCTGGAGTTGGGCAACTGAAAAAACCGGAATGGGATTATTTGATCATATTCCACAGTCGATAGTGCTGTATGATGCATTGTTAAGTTTCGAAGATGCTACAGATCATCCATTATACAGTAAAGCTCTTTGGTATCGAGCAAGACTTCTATATTGGTTATGGCTTGAAGGAGCAGGACCAAAAGAGGAGTTATCAGGAAAAAGAGATCTTGCAGAAATGTATAAGATTTATCCTGATGATGAAATCGTTCAAATGTATAATGGGTATAAACTGGATCAAATTGATCAGTTTGATAAAATACCTAAAAAATCAGGAACACCGGAATGGGCTTCAACCCAATGGGAGCTTACGAATCGTCTAAAAGACATTGTAGATTGGTGGGTAAATGAGCAGCAAGACGAAAACGGTGAGCTTGGTGGGAAATTTGGAGATGATGTTGAGATTTTAAGATGGTGGTCGCCTCTAATTCTTTCCGGAGACGAAACTAGTTATTTAGGATGGAAAAGACTTGCAGATGGTGTTTGGAATAGTTCAAAAGTTAAAAATGGCTATGCTAAAACCCCTAGCGATGTGGAACATTCTTCTGAGTTTATTTCAGACACGGCTCCTCTAATGGTTCTTTATACTGACAATCCCGATTACTTAGAACGATTAAAATATTCGTCTGATTATTTTCAGAATTTATGGACAGGATACAATAACAAAGGGGCAAGATTTTTTAAATCTGCTTGGTTCAGTTCTTCTGAAATTGAAATGGATGAGCCTAAAAATAGAGATGTTTCTTACAATGCAAGAGCAACTAAGGCTGTACGCTATTATAACTGGAAAACAAACGACCAAGATACCAGAAATGCCCTTGTTGAATGGGCCGATGCATGGGTTGATATTTCAAAAAGTGCAGAAAAATCAAAACCTATTGGTATAATTCCTCCATCAGTTGAATTTCCATCAGGTAAAATTAATGGTGATGAACCTACTTGGTATTTGGCTAATATGTATTGGGATTATTTCGATTGGAGTGGAAGCACGGCTATTCTGGATCAGCTTTTGTATACATGGACTTTTACAGGTGATGAAAAATATTTACAACCATTGCTTCAGCATCTTGACCTGATTTTAACATACAGCGAAGATTTAGAATCAGATAAAAACCCATTTAAAGATGGTAGCGAAGGTTGGGCTGCTTACATACTCGGAAATTCTTCAGGATTTTGGAATGTTGTAGAAAACTGGCGTTTACTAAATGCAAGCTCAGCATACGATGATCTGATTTTAGAGCATGGTTCAAGTTTTGTAAAGTATCGAATCACCGGTAAAGAGCAATATTTGGTAGAGGCGATGAAACCATATCTTGAAACGGTAAGGTATAATAAACCAATGCTGACAAGCGAAGTAATTCATACAGATCGCGTGTTTATTAAGGAGCCAAGAGTTAGAGAAGCCGGTATTCTTCAAGGCATGATAACCGGTTTTGGAGTCGATGAAAGTGCATCTCCATACATAGCTGTAAGCTGGGAAAATACGGACAGAGATCTGACCTATTTAGTAACCGATAGTGATTCAACAAAGTTGAATGTGAATTTGTATTCGTTTTCTGATCAAGAAGTTGAAACAACTATGAGAATCTGGCAACTCAAGCAAGGGAAATACGAGCTTGCGAGATTAATTGATGGTAGAACGGAATCTGAGATAATAGAAATCTTCCAACGTGGTGAAAGAGTTGAAATAAAGGTTCCTTCTCATGAATTAATGAAAATTACAATAATTCCCTTAAACGAATAATATGGCAAATTCCAAGTCAATTGGACTATTTAGGAAATTTCAGTTGTTCGTATTATCGATTGGTCCCGGGTTATTCATAATTGGTTATAACATAGGTACCGGAAGTGTAACTTCAATGGCCTCAACAGGCGCAGAATATGGAATGGCACTTACAATACCGTTGGTGTTATCATGTATTTTTACGTATATACTAATAGTTGTTTTTGGTAAATATACCCTTGTTACAGGAGATACTATCATACACAGTTATAAAAAACATTTTGGAAAACTAGTCGGACTTTTTGTTTTAGTTGCTTTGATTTTTACGGAGGCTGTAGGAAGTGTTGGAGTGATGGCAATTGTAACTCAAGTTACTCAAGAATGGACACGTCCGCTTACTGCTTCAGGAAATGGGATTGATCCAATATATTCCACAATGGGATTTGGAGCCTTACTTTTTTCATTGCTTTGGAATGGTAAACAAAACTTTTTCGAAAAGGTTTTAGCAATTTTTGTTGGAATAATGGGGCTTAGTTTTATTGTAACCATGTTTATGGTAATACCCGATCCTTCTCAAGTATTATCCGGTATTGTTTCAGGTATGCCCAATGAATCGGGTGCTTTTCTGTTAGTAGCAAGTATGGTTGGTACAACAATGGGAGCTGTTATTTATGTAGTAAGGTCAGTTCTTATAAAGGGAAAAGGTTGGAATCTAAAACATTTGAGATATGAAAAAAGAGATGCAAAGGTTTCTGTTATTGTAATGTTTGTATTGAGTATTTCAGTAATGGCCGCCGCCGCCGGAACTCTGTACCAAGAAGGCATAAAAGTTGATAATGCAATTGACATGGTAAAGCTTCTTGAACCGTTTGCTGGTCGTTTTGCGATTTCAATTTTTGTTGGAGGTATTCTTGCAGCAGGACTTTCATCTCTTTTCCCACATATAATGCTTGCCCCTATGTTATTGGCAGATTATAACGGTGAAAACCCAAACTTTACGTCTGCAACTAACCGATTAATATCTCTAGGAATTATTATGTTGAGCTTTTTAGTTCCCATTTTTGGAGGAGAACCTGTTTTTATAATGATTATTTCGCAGGTATTTATAGCTGTAATCACTCCAGTAGTTATTCTATTAATGCTAATTCTTATGAATAGAGAAGAATTGGTAGGGAAACATAAACTGACAAAAATGAAGAATATTCTGGTCGGATTTATACTGATTTTTTCATTACTAATGGCCGTATTTGGCGTCATTGGAATATTTGGAATCTAAATAAAAAAATTTAAGAAATTAAGAATGCTTTATCCATTGCAAAATAATTATAGAACTGTTTTTGACCTATCTGGTTTCTGGAAAATTAAAGCAGATCCGAAAAACTTAGGGCATAAAGAAAAATGGTTTTCTTCAAATCTTGAAGGTGATACACACACTATTGCTATTCCCGGATCTTGGAATGAGCAACTCACAGAGCAAGGGTTTAGAAATTATGTAGGTAAAGTTTGGCACGAAACTACGTTTAATATTCCTTCGGTTTTTGGAGAAGAATATAAAATATGGTTTAGAGCCGGTGCTGCAGATCATTCAGCAGAAATTTGGCTCAATGGAAATTATGTTGGAGAGCATGAAGGCGGGTTTCTTCCTTTTGAATTAGATTTTACTAGTTTCTTAAATAAGTCGGGGCAGAATAATCACTTGAGCATTTGTGTTGATAGCTCAATAACCATGCATACATTACCTCAACACATCGATCCTAATTCTGAGCAATACGGTACTCCTGGTTATGAAAGGCGCCATCTTTTTCCACCAACCAGATTCGACTTTTTCCCTTATGGCGGTCTTACTCGATCAGTTAACTTGGTAGCCACTCCAATAATCTACATTTCTGATATTAATATAGATACTGCTAATAATGGAGACATTAATATTGAGGTCACTGCTTCTGAATTTGATAAAGTTGTTGTCGAAATAATCGATAAAGAAGAGAATATAGTCTCAAAAGCGGATTCAAATAATTCGTCTATAAGTTTAAAACTTAATAACCCGAATCTTTGGAGTCCATCAAATCCCTATTTATACAAAGCTAGAATTTCGCTGATTATTAATAATACTATCATTGATAAATACGATGAAGAGTTTGGCTTTAGAGATATAAAAATTGATGGTGGAAAAGTATTATTAAATGGAGAGCCTCTTTTTTTGAGCGGTTTTGGGAAACACGAAGATTTTCCAATTGTTGGTAGAGGTCAATTTAGGCCTGCCTATCTTCGAGATTATGAGTTAATGAGATGGATTGGAGCCAATTCTTACAGAACCAGTCATTATCCATACGACGAAGAAATGATGCGACTGGCAGATAAGCTGGGGTTTTTAATAATTGATGAAGTACCTGCAGTAAGTTTGGGTTTTTGGTCAAATGAATTTGAAGAGCTTCAGCCATTACTCGATAATCACAAAAAAGCGATTAAGGAGCTCTATAAAAGAGATAAAAACCATCCTTCCGTAATTTCATGGTCAATAACTAACGAGCCAAACTTATGGGGTGAAGAGTTTTATCAGAATAACGCCAGTAAGCAATACTTTAAAGCAGTGTATGATTTTACCAAATCTTTAGATACAACTCGTCCAATTATGTCTATTTCTATGGCAGCTCATAAAGAAAATGATGTAGTACTTGAGTCCTGCGACATAATTGGATTAAACAGATATTACGGTTGGTACACAAAACCCGTTGATTTAGAACAAGCAGCAGTTGACCTAAGCACAGAGCTGGATAAAACTTTCGAGAAATACGGAAAGCCAATTATGGTTACTGAATTTGGAGCTGATACTGTCGAAGGCTTACATGCTACTACAGCTCAGATGTTTACGGAAGAATTCCAAACAGCCTTTATTTTTAAATATTTGGAAGTTATGGAGAAAAAGGAGTTTGTATTTGGATCACACGTTTGGAATTTTGCCGATTTTATGACTCCACAACATTTTAGAAGAGTAATTCTAAATAAAAAGGGAGTGTTCACGAGAGATAGAAATCCTAAAAGTGTCGCATTCAAGTTGCGTGAACATTGGAATACTATGGAGAAGATTAGCGATACTCACAGGCCAAAGAAATCAAAACCGGGATTCTTAGTTCCTGATATAAAATAAACAATGAGACTGTAGTATGGATGAAGATTGTTTGAAAATATGGCATGTGGGTAACTGGTGCATTCACATTGGTCAAACGTATGTGGAATCTCCTTTTGAAGCCCCAAGTAAAGACGTGGAAGTTCTTAATTATGCAAAGCCACTCATTGATGCCCTTAGAAAAATCCCTTTATCTGAGGTGATTTCGCAACCTTCTTGGGAAATGTATAGAATGTCACCTAAAGAATTTAATGAACGATTGGCTTGGTCTGATATCATAATTTTTGCTGATGTAGAGACTAAATGCTTGATGCTGCATCCTGACTTTTTTAACCGAGCAAAGTGGGGAGAAGAATATATTACATTTCCTGATCGATTCGATCTTCTAAAAGAATGGGTAGAATCAGGCGGTCATTTTCATATGAACGGAGGATGGTTGAGTTTCTCAGGTGAACTTGGAAAAGGAGGATGGGGGAGATCCAGATTTAATTCGGTCTTGCCTGTAAATTGTTTACAGCACGACGACTTGATTGAGTCTACATCTGGTTACAAAGTTAGATGTAACAATACCAAACATCTATCAATGAAAGGAATAGATTGGGGTACGCTACCTCCAATTTTAGGATTCAATGAAACTGTTATTAAAGAAAATGCAAATTTGATTGTAGAAATTGAAAATCTTGGCGAATGGTATCCACTTTTAGCAGAACAAACTTTTGGTGATGGAAGAGTAACTACATGGATGACTGGAGCAAGCCCTCATTGGGGTATAAATTTCATGAAGTGGGACTTCTATGATCAATTTTGGCAACAACTTTTTAAACCCGAATTATGAATTTTTCACCTGTAGATTGGATCATAATGATCGTATATCTAAGTATCACAGTATACGTGGGTATTTGGGTAAAAAGGTATGTACAAAATTTAAGCGGTTACATTGTAGCCGGTAGAAAAATAAAAGCTTCTCTTGGTATTGCTTCTTTTACTGCAACTGAGCTGGGTACAGTCACCTTTGTATATTTTGGTGAATTGGGATATGTAACAGGTTTTTCTTCTTTCATAATCGGAATTCTTGCACTAATAGCTTATACCACAGTTGGAAAGACCGGTTTTATTATCGAAAAGCTCCGTGAATATGGAATGATGACAATTCCACAATTCTATGAACTCAGATACAATAAAAATGTCCGGATTGTAGGAGGGCTTATTCTGTTTATTGGTGGTGTTCTAAACATGGGGATTTTCTTGAAATTTGATGGGATTTTTCTTTCGGAGGTGATGGGCTTTGGTCCTCAAGCTCTTGGTTTTATTATGACATTAATGCTAATAGTCGTAATGAGTTACACTATTCTGGGAGGGATGTTTTCAGTGGTAATTACTGATTTTATGCAATATGTAGTTCTATCGTTCGCAATGCTTGCAACAACAATTATTGTTTTGTTAGAAGTAGATCTAACTACTATTTCTGACGCAGTAACAGCAGGTTTAGGTGATGGAGGTGTAAATCCTCTTGTGAATGATAGATTTGGTTGGAGTTTTATTATTTGGATTCTTGTAACCAATGTGGCGGCTGCGGCATTATGGCAACCTGGCACATCGAAAGCATTGGCCTCAAAAAGCCCTGAAGTGGCTAAGAAGGTTTTTTGGGTAACCGGGCTAACTTTTGCAGGTAGAGCTATGATCCCAATGTTTTGGGGAGTAGCGGCATTTGCATATTTCGGTTCAGGTCAGGATTCAGCTTCTGCAATGCCTATGTTGCTAGGTGAATTAGTACCGGTTGGTTTGTTAGGTTTATTGGTAGCGGGTTTATTGGCAGCTTCAATGTCAACATACAGTTCTTATGTACTCGCCTGGAGTTCTGTTCTTACTTTAGATGTGATTTCAAAATTCAAAAAAGGTGGGTTTGATGAAAAAAGGACCATCAGAATAACCCAATTTATATCAGGGCTTATAGGAATTTTCTTGTTAGTGTTCGGATTGTGGTACCAAATTCCAGAAACAGCTTTTCAATATATATTTATAACAGGAACAATGTATACAGCAGGCGCTTTAGGGACGGTATCCGCAGGGTTGTATTGGAAAAAAGCGAACAATATTGGTGCAATGTGTGCTCTTCTTTTAGGTGCTTTAGTCCCTGCCTGTTTTCTAGTCTTAGAAAATTACGCCGATGTATTGCCTAGTTGGATGAGCTTTGTTACCGATGTAAATGTAGCTGGATTTTTAAGTTTTATCTTAGCTGCACTAGGAATGATTTTCGGGTCTTTATTAACACAAAAATCTAATCCTGCAAAAATTATTAAAGAAGAGGAGGTTCAGTATGTCTAATGGAGTTCTAATCTGGATGATTTTATTTGCAATCTTTGCGATAATCTTTTTTTCCATTGCAAGTATTGTCTCAGTAAAAGGTATTGCTGAGATAAAAGAAATTATGAATGATCCGGAGTTAAAAGATGATTGATTCCAGAATAACGTGTTGCTACTTACATTCAATTACTAAGTATGGATATCCGCCTGCAGCTGAAGATACATTAACGTATTTAGAAGAGTATAAAGATCTGGGATTTCAGTCGGTAGAGCTTGAGGGTATTAGAGACGATCATTTGATGAGAGTCTATACAATGAAGGATTCTATAAAAGAAAAAATTGATCAACTGAATTTGGAAGTACCATACTTTTGTACAGTGTTACCAGGTTTATCCTCAACTGATGAAAAGGAAAGAAAACAAAACCTTCAGTTGTTTGAAAAAGGATGTGAGATTGCTTCTATGTTAGGAAGTAAAGGTGTTTTGGATAACGCACCATTACCACCTTATCGGTTTCCTGATAATATTCCCATTGTTAGACATTATCATGAGGACGTTTTGTTAGCGGCAAAATTTCCAGAGAATTTGAATTGGAATTCATATTGGGATACGCTTACATCAACCTATAGAACTGCTTGTGAAATTGCAGATAATTATGGGCTAACGTTTCAAATGCATCCTGCAATGGGAGTTTTAGCTGCTACAACGGATGCCTTTTTGTATTTCAAAGCGGCAGTAAAAAAAGATAATCTCAGATTCAATCTAGACACTGCTAATCAATTTTTTCTTAAAGATAACTTGCAGCTGTCACTTCGCAGACTTTCTGAGCATATAGATTATATCCATATATCTGATAATAGGGGAGAAAAGGTTGAACACTTGGCTATTGGAGATGGAAATATACATTGGGAGGAGTTTTTTGAGACTATCCAAATAATTGATTTTAAAGGGCAATTCGGAATCGATATTGGAGGAAGTGAATCTGATGTAGCTGATTTGGATACATCTTATAAAGAAGCTGCTGAATTTTTAATGAACAAAATTTAACTATTGTGAGAAAAACGACAATTTGTATACTGACACTATTTTTAATCCTGATTATTCAGAAAGAGAGTAATGCTCAAACTCAGAAATTACATCTGGTTCCCACACCTCAAGAAGCAGTATTTAATGAATCTGTATTTATTTTAAATCCGGAAATTTCAGTACAGATTTTTATGGATAACGATGAAACAAGGTCATTGATTCATGAACAAATAGAAAAGGAATTTAAAACATTCTTTGATGACAGCTTTCAACTTAAAGAAGTGAATTCAGGAGCTACATTACTCATTGGTGTAGAAGGGTTCTCTAAAAAATTTGATAACATAATTAAGAGCCGAAATCTACAGTTAGAAGATAATTTAGGGAAAGAGGGTTACGAAATTAACATATCTGAAAATGAAATAGTTATAGCTTCAAAAACAACTAAAGGGGCTTTTTATGGAGTTCAAACATTAAAACAGCTTATAAGAACAAATAATAGCTTTTCTAAATTATCAGGCATTCATATTAAAGATTGGCCGGATCTTGAAATTAGAGCTATGATGGATGATATAAGCAGGGGACCTGTTCCAACTAAGCAATTTATGATGGAACAGATCGAAAGAATGTCTGAACTAAAAATCAACATGCTTACCTACTATACTCAAGATGTTGTTAAAACAAAAAGTCATCCTGCATTTGCTCCGGAAGGAGGTGCAATCAGCATTCAGGAATGGAAAGAACTAGCAGATTATGCAAAAAAGCACTACATAGATTTAGTAGGTAATTTTCAATCATTTGGGCATTTTGATCAAATTTTAAAACATCCGGAGTATGCTCATTTAGGAGAGAGCGGGATGTTACTTTCTCCTGCTTTTGATGAAAGCTATGAGTTATTAGAGGATATTTATGCTGAAATGATTCCAGCTTTTCATTCTGATTATTTTCATATCAATTCAGATGAAACTTTTGATCTAGGTTCAGGAGCTTCAAAAGCAATGGTAGATAGTTTAGGAAAATCTGTCGTTTATGCTAACCACATTAAAAGAATCCATAAAATTATTACCGGAATGGGTAAAAAAGTAATGATGTGGGGAGACATTGCACTTGATAGTCCTGAAATTCTCGATATGCTTCCAAAAGATATCATTATGATAACATGGGGTTATGATATTATGGAAGATTACGAGCCAAGAATAACTCCATTTCATAAAAAAGGGTTCACATTACTTGTCTCAACGGGCATTTTGAATTCCTATTCCACCATGCCAGATTTCAATGTAGTGAGAGGGAATATAGGCGGATTCATGAAAGAATCTGTAAAGCAAAATGTTTGGGGAATGATGAATACAGTTTGGGATGACGGAGGATTCGCTTTATTCTCTCGAGATTGGTACGGAGTAGCTTATGCAGCAGATCAATCATGGCAAAGTACTTATGTGGATTCAACTTTTGATGACAGATTTAACAACGCTATTTATGGAACAGACGACACAGGGCTAACTGAAGCCATTCATGAATTAAACGAATTGGCCAATTTAAAATCTACAGAAAAGATGAACGAAGATATTTTGTGGGCAAAAGTAATTCCTGATAAAGGTAAAAGTGTTTTAATGAATATTCAGGATTGGGAAAAAGTGAACAAAATTGTAGAAAAAGCAGAAGTTTACCTCAAGAATTACAAGCCAACATTTTATTTTAATGACATTAGGTATATTCAACAAATAATTGATCTATATAAATATTTATCAATAAGTAGACCAAATCTAGTTCGCTCATCAGAACTATATAAAAAAGCGGTGAGCCAACAGCAGCAGAGCAACAACTTGGTAGCTAGAAAATATTTGGTTGACTCATTTGATTTATTGGGAGAAGTCTACTACGAACTTTTAAAGTTAAAAACAGAAAACGAATTTTTATGGATTCAGGAGAATAGAGTTTATGCTCTGGATCGGGTAATCACTAAATATGATGAGCAAATTAATGCAGTAGACGAAGCAAAATCATTGCTTTTGCAAACTATTTATGAATTTGACAAAGGAGAAAAGTTACCTGAGGCTAAAGAAATTAGACTAGATATTCAGGAATCAAAGGGATGGTACTTTCAAGGATGGTTAATGTGTGAGGCCTTTCCCAATAAAAATGGATATAAGAATCCAATGGTAGATTATCTGGAGGATATGGGAGGAATAGAAAGTGCGTTCCCTAATGTAACGGAAGAATTCTACTATAATAATGTTAAATACAGGTGGAGAAGAGTAAACACTCCTTATTTCGCAAAAGTGGATTTAGATGAAATTCATAAACAGAGTGAAAACGTAATTGGATATGCCTTTGCTCATATTGATATAAAGGAAGACAGAGATGTAAGAGCACTGGTAGGTAGCAGTGATGGAATTGAAGTGTTTTTAAATGGGAAAAAAGTTCATCAAAATTTTATTGAAAGAGAATTTGAATTAGATCAAGATGAGTTGATTTTACCGCTTAAAGAGGGTAGAAACCATTTGATGGTCAGAGTCACAAATAAAGACGGAGACTGGGCATTTAGCTTCCAATTACCTGATTCTGAAATGAGAAGTTATAAGAATCGATATAAAATTATTGAATAATGCGATCTATACTAAGATCTAAAGCAGATAGAATGGATGTTTCTGTATACAAAAACAGAGACGAGCTAAGCCTTGCAGCTGCCCATCATGTTGGAACAAAGATCAAAGAAGTTTTAAAAAAGAAAGATGAAGTTAGAATGATTTTTGCAGCGGCTGCATCACAGCGAGAATTTCTTACAGAACTTTTAAACTTAATAGATATTCCTTGGAATAAAATTATTGCTTTTCAAATGGATGAATATCACACTCTTCCAAAATCTGCTCCTCAAAGATTCGGTAATTTTTTGAACAAAACATTTTATCGATTTAGAGATTTTAAAGAGATTCATTTTATGAATGAAAATATCGAAGAATATGAACTACTAATAAAAGAGTCTCCAATTGATATAGTTTGTATGGGAATCGGTGAGAATGGGCATCTTGCATTTAACGACCCTCCGGTTGCAGACTTTCAAGATCCAAAGAGTATTAAAAAAGTACACCTTGATGAAATATGCAGGCAGCAACAAGTTAATGATGGAGAATTTGAAAAATTAGAAGATGTACCAACCAAGGCAGTTACTTTAACCATCCCGGTACTTTTAGATGCCAAATATATCTCCGTTGTAGTGCCTGATGAGGCTAAAGCTGAAGCCGTTTATAGTACATTATTTGATGAAATATCAGAAGATTGTCCGGCAAGTATTTTACGAACTCACTCTAATACAAAACTATTTTTAGATACAGAATCTTCAAAGTTAATCATGAGTAAAATCCAATGAACGATATAGAACATAAATTACAAGAGCCTTATAAGTTAAATGAGCAAGATATATCCTACTACAAAAAAAATGGATTTATAAAATTAAAGAATGTTCTTGATGAGGATACTCTGAATTATTTTAATGACGAAATTTCCAGGGTAGTAACGGAGAAGAATCCTTTGCTTAAAAAGCCAATTGAAGAGAGAAACACTTTTGAGCAGGCTTTTATTCAAATTGGTAATCTTTGGAAGACAAATGAGATTATTAAAAAATTAGTGTTGAGCAAAAGGTTAGGAAAAATAGCTACTGACCTTATGGAAGTAAGTGGCATTCGTTTATATCATGATCAAGCGTTATATAAAGAACCGAGCAAGAAAATAAAAAATATAACACCATGGCATGCGGATCAATTTTATTGGCCTTTAGATACAGATAATACTATTACAGCATGGATCCCACTCCAGAAAACCACACCTGACATGGGGCCACTGGCATTTAGTATAGAAAGTCATCGTCATGATTTTGGAAGAGATTTAGAAATAAGCGATGAAAGCGAGGCAAAGATCCAACAAGCTTTATCTGATGCAAATCTTAAAATGTTAGATGAAGGTTTTGATGCAGGAGAAATTAGTTTTCATGGCGGTTGGACTTTTCACAGAGCTAGTGCAAACACTTCTGATAAAGTGAGAGCTGTTATGACCATCATTTACATGGAAGACGGAATAAATGTAAGTGAATTCACAAATTCATCTCATCCATTAGATAGAGATGCTTTTCTGCCAGAGCTCCAACCCGGAGATAGCGCCGCAACTGATTTAAATCCTTTAATCTATAAGAAAGAATCATGATTCTAAGAAACAATGCCACAGGATTAATTCTCTCCATATTTCTAATTTCTTTCGGGTGTCAAAGCGTAGATACTGAAACAATGCAACCCAATGAGTTTGCAAAGAAAGTATCAGAGATAATCGTAAAAGAGACCAAGTTTGATTTCGAGCCAGCTATTCAAAAATTTGAACAAGATGGAGTCTATCTGTACGATTTCCCATCACAGGAAGAAGGAATATTTTTGGCAAGATCTGTAGTAAGTGTTAGGGATGTGGAAGGGAATGACTTTACTGCTTACCTGGCTGTTAATCAACAAGCTGGTTCTCTAAGCGTCTTCTTAAATGGAACTCAGGTTTATGAAAATACTGTAACCAAAGATGAATATTTAAACCATGTTGATTATGGATTATTTGAATTCCAGAACAAAATTCCAATTGATATTACAGATGGTAATCACCAATTAGTTGTTAAATATAAACCACTTAAAAAAGGGAATAACAGAGTATATTTAAGTTTTATTCGTTCAGATAATGCACTCCCTTATCCCGGAATTGAGGTTAAATCACCTTCAAATAAAGAAGTTTTTGATCATTATGGATATTGGTGGATTGGACCATTAAAAGAAGGAATAAATTTAAAAGATCTCATAGCTAACGATGTTTCAGAAAATCAACTTATTAGTCAAACAGCGAAAAGTGTTTTTGGTAAAACTATTCGGTGGGATATCCCCACACTTCATTTAGTTAAAAGCTTACCAGGATGGCTAACTTTTCAAAATTGGCATTACTCAGGCGGAACTTTTTTAGATGCCATGCGGCAAGTAGGAGAACAATTTCCTAATCAGAACTATAGTTCATACATCAACAATCATACTAATTTTCTGGAAGATAACATTGATGAAATAGAGCAAATGAGAAAAGACTATGGATTAATAGAAGGTCCTTTCGGTCATTATTTCAGAGCTTCTTTATTAGATGATATGGGTATGCAAACAGTGCCATATATCAATAAAATAATAGAAATGTCTCCTCAAGACAGAGACAAATCATTATTTGAATATAAATTAACGAATAGAGTAGTAGATCATATAATGAATAATGCTTCCAGATTGCCTGATGGAACATTTGCCAGATTTACACCTGATACTATGTCTGTTTGGGCTGATGATCTATTTATGGGATCAATAGTATTATTGAAAATGAGTGAACTTACCGGTAACGAAGAATATCTTAATGAGGTCGTAAAACAAGTAATACAATTTGATGATTATCTTTTGGACAGCGCTGATAATTTATATTGGCATGGCTGGTTTTCTAGAAACAGAGAACATTCTTCTACTAAATGGGGAAGAGCTAATGGCTGGACAATGATGACCAAAACAGAATTATTAAAAGCTATGCCCAAAAATCATCCAAAAAGACAGGAAGTTTTAGAGATTTTCAAAAGGCATGCACAGGGATTGAAAGAGGTACAATCTTCAGATGGAAGGTGGCATCAGGTTCTCGACGATCCTAATACCTACCTAGAAACATCAGCTACTGCTATGTTTGTGAGAGCTTTTGCTGCAGGTATAAATGAAGGCTGGTTAAGTAGGGAAGAGTTTGAAAGTTCTGTAGAACTAGGATGGAAAGCACTTACAAATCAATTTGATGAGAATGGAGATGTAATTGGGATAGTTCGTGGAACTCCTATAATGTTTTCCGATGAAGAATACGATAATTGGGGAACCAGAAGAAATGATCCAAGAGGTCTGGGAGCTTTGCTCTATGCCGCAATAGAAGTAGATAAAATGATTAATAGCTCTAAATAATAATTGTTCTAGTAAACTTTAAAATTATCTAAAATTTATGGAAGGTTCTTTTTTAGGGTTAAATATTTTGGATTGGATAGTTATTTCCGGTTATATAATTCTTATAACAGCTATAGGATTATGGGCAAACCGGAGCGTTAAATCGACCGGGGATTATTTTATGGGAGGTCGTCGATTTGGCAAGCTTCTTATGATTGCTCAAGCTTTTGGGGCAGGCACAAGAACTGATCAAGCTGTGGCAGTAATAGGTGCTTCTTCTCAAATAGGATTAGCCGGTATTTGGTATCAATGGCTGTATCTATTTTCTACACCATTTTTCTGGCTAATAGCTCCGATTTACCGAAGATTACGCTATATAACCATCGGTGATTTTTTTGAACAGCGCTATGGTACCGGTATGGGAGCGGCTTATGCGTTTGTTGGTCTGCTTTGGTTCGCTGTAAATATTGGAGTTATTTTAAAGGGAACCGGCGTTACAATTGAAGCCATAACCGGTGGTATTATATCAACAGAAGCAGCAGTAATTGGAATGATGTTGTTTTTTGTAATTTATGGAGCGTTAGGAGGGCTAGTAGCAGCCGCTAAAACTCAGTTAATTCAAGGTTTCTTTATACTTTTATTGTCATTTTTGATAATTCCTTTCGCTTTGAATTATGTAGGAGGCATACAGGCTGTTCATGAAGCTCTTCCAGACGACTGGTTTAATCTGATTGCAAATGAGGAAGTCACACTATTTTTTATCATTATGGCTGTTCTTAATGGTTTAATTGGGGTGGTAGTACAACCTCATCACATGGCAATTAATGGTTCCGGTAAAACAGAAATAAGTTGTAGGTCAGGTTGGACATACGGAATTTTTATAAAGCGATTTGCAACCTTGGGTTGGGCATTTTCCGGAATATTTATTGCAGTAGTTTTTCCTCAAATAATCAATGCAGATTCTTCTGAAAGGGAATTAGCATTTGGTTTGGCAATCGTTGAATTATTACCCAAGGGATTTGTAGGTTTAATGATTGCGGCAATGGTAGCTGCGGTGGTATCAGCTTGTAATAATTTCATGGTAAACGGTTCCGCTCTTTTTACACGTAATTTTTACAGACGTTTTTTAAATTCTGATGCCAATGAGAAACATTATTTAAGTGTAGCGAGGTTAAGCTCCTTTTTTGTAGTTGCCGCTGGTGTTGTAATAGCTCTTTATATACCATCAGTTGTAGATGGATTGTTACTTATTTGGAAGATAATGGCTTTCTTAGGCATTGCATTTTGGATGGCAATTTTTTGGAAGAAAGCAAACAGATATGGAGCGTGGTCTTCGATGATAATAACAGCTATTTTAGCTTTTACAACAGGTGCAATGGGTTGGAGTTTTCCTGAGCAAGTTGCTTTATATCTGCCTATAGGTTTTGCTACCATGATTACAGTGAGCTACTTCACTAAGCCCGAAGATGCAAAAATTATTAATAGATTTTATTCATTGCTTAATACTCCTGTTGGTCAAGAAGAACGATTAGAAGATGCGGGAATATCAGCGGCAGATTTTGAAATCCCTAATTCAGATCAAAGACAGAAAGAAAAAGAAGATCGGACTTTTATACCACTTTTAGATAATAAAGAAGCTCTTAAAACAGGAGAGGGGCTGATGTTGGTAGATTTATTAACACTCAAGAAAACATTCAGCTTTAAAAACTACAAAGTAGATCTAAAAGGATTTGGAATTTCTTGGGCAATAGTCGTAGGATATTTACTATTAGCCTGGTTTTTAAGTAGGGTAGTTTAAGCTAAAAATTTATCTAGCCTTTCATAGAAGAGCTTAAAGAAAGTTTTAAACCTGATTTCATTCTTAAAGTGCTCTTAAAGACACTTAAACAAAGAGTTTGTCACTCAGATCCGCCAGCTGGCGGATCTGAGTGACTCTTAGTGTAAGTTGGTTCAAAGATTATTGAACTAGTTTTTAGAATCTGCCGAGGGCATCACTTTGTGGGAACTCAGATTTTAACTAGCTGTAGTTGAAAGCTGGGTTGATTTTTTTGAATTAGAATTTTTGAGCTTAGCTCCACAAGATTCTCTTACTATAAGGTGAGGTTGTAAGATACTTCTTACTTCGGTCTTTGTACCCTCTATTATATGAAGGAGTTTGTCAATAGCAGCTGTCCCAATCTTCTCAATAGGTTGATGAATAGTAGTAAGTGGAACTTTTGCATATTTAGCTTGATCAATATCATCGAAGCCAACAATAGCTAAATCATCCGGAACTTTATATCCCAATTCTTGCACTCTTTTAATAAGACCTAAAGCCGCTAAATCATTATATACAAAAAATGATTCTGGCTTATTTTCCATATTATGAAAGGTATCACCAAGTTCATAACCTGCCTGATAACCAGTAGATGATTCTGCTTGGGTTAATTGCAAAATTAGATTAGAGTCGTAAGAAATATCAGAATCAATCAAAGCTTTTTTATATCCATTAAACCGTATATCACCTAAAGAATTATTCTCCGGACTATTTATATAGCCTATTTTCTCATAACCCAACTCAATCAAATGTTTGGTTCCCATAAAAGCACCATTTTCATGATCAGCGCCTACATACCATATATCTTTATCAGCAACATATGAAACCATTACATAAGGAAATCCCTCATCATTTAAATCACGAATAATTTTGGGAGCATGGGGATCTTTACTCAGTGTTGCAATTATAAGCCCCTTAACGCCAAGGTTTTTGAAGTGAGTTATTTGAGCTTCTTCTTTTTTAACTTGGCTAGAGCTATTAGAGAGTAAAATATTGTATCCTTTAGAATAAGCTTTCTCCTCAACCATGTGAGCGATAAGAGAAAAAAAAGGATTTTTTAAATCTTGAAGAACTAACCCGATAGCATCATGTCTGGTTAAGTTATCATTTTTAAACCTTTTAGCCACAAAAGTTCCTTTTCCAACTCTGCTGTATAAAAGCCCTTCATCAATAAGAGTAGAAAGAGCACTTTTTATAGTAATTAAACTAACATCATATTTTTCAGCAAGTTCCTTATGAGAATTAAGTTGTTCACCAACTTCTAGTTCACCTTCTGAAATCTTAGTTTTAATATCCTGAATAATCTGGATATAAAGAGGAGTAGAATTTTGAAAATCTATCGGCATTTCTCTTATTTGATTTAAGTTAGTTCCATACCCAATATACCTAATAATCCTAATTTTTACTAATCCACTTACAATAGATACTTACTAAATTGAGTAAGAAATTGGAATTTAGAATATGTGATATGTGATTTTATGGATGATTTAAACTATGTTTCAAACAAATATTTGTATAATTTTAACGTTCTACTCTGCCGCTTCCACCGCTCTCAAGAAGTTTTTCCACTTCATTAGCACTTACAAGATTGAAATCTCCTGGTATGGTTTGTTTCATACAAGAAGCTGCAACTGCAAACTCTAAAGCGTCTTTTGTGTTTTCTTTTTCTAGTAACCCATAAATTAAACCACTTGCAAAAGAATCGCCACCACCAACCCGGTCAACCAATTGAATCTCATATTTTGTAGAACGGACAGGAGATTTGCAGTCCCTATCATCATGTAAAATTGCACTCCATCCATTTCTTGAAGCGGAATGACTTTCCCGTAAAGTGATGGCTACGGTTTCAAAGTCATAGCTGGATTTCAGTTTTCTTGCGAGAGCATAATAACCATCTTCATCGATATGAGCAGATTCAACATCAGTTTTTCCAGCTTTTAAGCCCAAGCTCTTATCGGCATCTTCTTCATTTGCTATGCAGACATCAACGTATTCCATTAATGGATTCATAACTAATTGAGCTTCTTCTGTAGACCATAGTTTACTTCTGAAATTCAGATCACAGCTAACCGTTGCTCCAGCTCTTTTAGCTGCTTTACAAGCATTCAAGGTGTTTTCTTGTGCATTTTTTCCAAGTGCAGGTGTTATTCCCGTCCAATGGAACCAAACTTTATCTGCAAAAATTTTGTCCCAATCTATTTCATTGGTTTCCATTAATGAAATTGCTGAGTCAGATCTATCATAAATTACTTTTGAAGGACGTTGACTTGCTCCGGTTTCGAGAAAATATATCCCCAGTCGTTCTCCACCACGAATAATATGCTGTGTATTTACTCCAAAATTTCTCAACTGATTTACTGCAGACTGTCCAATTTCATGAGTGGGAATTTTTGAAACAAAGTAACTTTCTAATCCATAATTACTAAGTGCAGCAGCAACATTTGCTTCACCACCTCCATAATTAATATCGAATGTTTTAGACTGAACAAACCTGGAAAACCCCGGAGTTGAAAGTCTCAGCATTATTTCACCAAATGTCACTACTTGTTTAGGCATAATGAGTTTTAAGATTTTACATTATGGATATTATCCATCAGTATTTTTGAATTTTCTGTTAGTTTGGAATAATTTTTTTCTTCGATAGCTTTTTTATCCATTAAAGCACTTCCTATACCAACTGCAAAAGCACCATTCTGAATCCATTCTCCCGCATTTGTAAGAGTTACTCCACCTGTTGGAATTAAATTAAGATGAGGTAGAGGTGCTTTTATTGAGTTGAAATAACTCATACCAAGCCTATCAGCAGGGAATAATTTTATTACTTGAGCACCTGCTTCGTAAGCGCTTTGAATTTCAGAAGGAGTGAAGCAACCTGGAATTGTTGGAACTCCATATTTTGAGGTAGCTTGAATTATTTCTGGTTTAAAAACCGGACAAATTATATATTTTGCCCCGGCTTGAATTGCCTTGATAGCTTGTTCAACATTTGTTACAGAGCCTATACCAACTAAAGCTTCGTCCTTGAAACTATCACTTATCTTCTTGATTACTTCGAAAGTATTGGGGGTAGAAAGGGTGATTTCTATTGCTGAAACTCCTCCATTTAATAATGCTTCTGTAACCGGTTCTGCATCAGATGGTTTTGGTAAACGCACCACAGCTAATGCAGCACGTTTTTGAATTTCAATTAATGTAGGTGAAAGATTTTCCATTATTAATCACCATTCATTGTCATAACCGGGACGGTTTAATACTTCTGACCAGTCTCGTCTTCCTTCAGTGAATGATGCCAAACACCAGGTAAACATAAACTCTATCGCAGGAGGAGCAATCGTATCATGATAACCGTGAGTTACATTTAAAGCTTCTTCATCAAAAACATGAGTATATATACCCACATCTTCTCCCGGACGTGAGCAATTCTGAAGTACGTAACCGGTGTCATCAGGAATAGTAGACTGAACTCTAAAGTGATAAATTTCTTCCTTGGCATCATCACCAAAGCCGGATGGACCATCAGGACCATGAAAATGAGGTGGATAACTGCCTACTGCACCAGGTTGTTTCATAAATGTATCGCCAAATAGTAATCTACATGCTTCAACGTTTGATCCATCAACCAACTTGAAAACGGTTCGAACACTCATTGGGCGTTTAGAACCAACTGTCGCAGCAAGTTCTGTTTTTTCAAGTTCTTTATGTTTTATGTATTGAACTGGGTAAGCGGTATTACAATCAATAGCACGAAACTCGCTAACATCGGTAAATTCATTGGAACTCACTTCTGCAGTTTTATTAATCCCTATATAGGCTACATCACCGATATCAAGCTTTTTTGACTCACCATCTATAGATACAGTAGCGCTACCTCGATTCACATATAATATAAGCTCTTCATTAGATGTTTTAATTTCTTGTGGCGCATAGCCTTCCTTAGTTGGATCAAGAACGATTCTTGCTAACCTCAGGAATTTAAAGGAAGAATTATCTTTGGTAATAATGGGTTCCCTTTTATTTAAAACCGGAACCGCATCAAAAGTCTCTACGATGCGAACATCTTTAGTTCTTGGTATTTGAACTTTAGAGTCGGATCTCCGCTCTTCCGGAGATTTAGATTTTCCTGTTCTGTTTGGACCAATTATTTGTGGGTCAACCATGTCTATGTGTTTGTATTCAAATTAAAATTTTTATCGAGCCATCCATCCACCATCAACGGTGAGTAAATGACCATTTACGTAATTACTTGCTTCAGAAGCTAAAAAAACAACAGCTCCACCCAGATCGGAAGGGTTCCCCCAATTTTCACTTGGAATCCTATTAGTGATTTGTTGATTTCTCTCAGTATTGTCTTGTAAAGCTTGGGTATTGTCCGTTCTAAAATAACCAGGAGCAATAGCATTTACATTGATTCCATCTTTTGCCCATTCATTTGCAAGAGCTTTCGTTAAACCTGCAATTCCATGCTTACTTGAAGTATAAGCGGGGACTGTTATACCTCCCGAATAGGATAAAAGAGATGCTGTATTAATTATTTTGCCACTACCTTTTTTAATCATTTCACTTCCAAATGCTTTACAAAGCTGGAATACGGCAGAAAGGTTTACCTGAAGTACCATATCCCATTCATCAAGCGGATAATCTTTTGCAGGGTGTCTTGTTATTGTTCCTGCATTGTTAACCAGAATATCTACGGTTTTAGATATTTTAAAAACTTCAGTTATAAAATTATCAATGTCCTTTCTATCTGTAAGATCCGCAGCAACTTGAGTGGCCTTTCCACCTGAATTTTTGATTAGTGATATAGTTTCATCACATCCTTTTTTTGAAGAACTTGAACAGATCACATAAGCACCCGCTTCAGCAAGAGCTATTGCCATTCCTTGTCCCAACCCTCGGCTTGCACCAGTTACAACAGCTGTTTTTCCATCTAAAGAAAATTGATCTAAAATACTCATATTCATTCCTTAGTTACTTTTAGCGGCATTTGCCATTGGTTAGCAACTTGATCTATATAGTTTTGAAATTCTTGTTCACTTTTTAGTTGAATATCTTCCGGTTCTAATTCCCAGGCAGCCAGAAATCTATACGAGATAGAAGAATTCTGATCTTTAAGACTGTACACATAAGACTCCTGAAATACGCCTTCATAATTAGGGCTGTACTTATTTGGAATTATTACAGCCATACCTAAACCTTCATTAAGATCTGTCTGGTCACCCCATGTATAACCATAGGAATACAGTTCATTGTTCATTCTTTTAATTTCTGAAATATTTGGATGAGTAACTAAGCCTGTAGCGTAAGTTGCTTGATCCAGATCAGATGATAGTCTTAATTCCGTATATCGATGATTAGCATGTATTTCAAGTTGAATATTTATATCAGAAACTTGATTATCTACCTCCCAATCCGGATAATTTATGTTTAGAATTGATCGCAAAGGACCATCTGATATTACTTCAAGAGATTTGATACCTGTTTTCTCTATGGTATAAAAAGTTCCATCCGATAGGAGTGAAGGAGTTCCTATTCCCAAAGAAGAACTTACTTTTAATACATCTGCGCCCCAATTACGCCGTTCATGATAGGTCTCTGTAATATTATTTAAGGAAAGATCTTCGGTGCTTTTACCGAAAATATCAATGCGGTTTCGATCATCAAAATAAAGACGATAGCCAACTAAATTTGATTCCCAACCGGGTCCTTCAAGAAAAATTAGTCCATTATCTTGCTTGTAATCAAATTTCTCAGAATAGCTGTTAACAGATTTAAAATCGTCACTAACCTGCATATTTTCAAGGTCTTTTTGATCTCTGACTTTAATCGTTATGTTTGTTTTAGATTCATAGGAAGGTGCTTTATCCGTTTTTATAACTGAAAGTATTTTATAAGAGTTTGCAGGAACACTTAATTGAAGAAAAACCTGCTCAGGAATACCATTTCTATCTAAATCATCTAATTGATATGGGATTTCGTTTTCATCCTCATCAACTAGCTTAAAAAATTCTGGAAATTCTTTAGATGTAAAAGGGATAAATACTGAAGCGTACTCAGTATCAAAAGCACTGGTATTTTCGATTTTAAATTGAGCGAAATTATTTTCATTACATGCAGATGTAAGACTAAAGAATGTTAGTAGTAGAATTACTGAATAATATTTATTAAGAAATCTCATCTCGTTAAATCAATTGATTAATAGCCAAAAAGTCTAGGTAAAAACAAACTTATTTCAGGTACAAAAGTTATGAGTAGTAAACTCACAATCATTACGACAAACATTGGAATTAATGGTTTGATAACTTTTGTAATAGGAACATCAGCAACAGAACAACCAACAAAAAGTACTGTACCAACAGGAGGAGTACATAAGCCCACGGTAAGATTGAATACGATGATTATTCCAAAATGTATAGGGTCAATGCCTAACTGTACTGCAACAGGTAAAAATATTGGGGTAAAGATTAATATAGCGGGTGTTATATCGATAAATGCACCTACTATTAGTAAAATTAGATTCATTATCAAAAGGATAGCTACTCCACTTTCAACCATATTCAATAAGCCTTCTGATATTGCCTGAGGAATATTTTCAAATGAAAGAACCCACGACATAGCTACTGAAGTAGCTATCAAAAGCATTACAATAGCAGTCGTTTTTGCAGAGTCGAAGAGAATAGTTGGGATTTTTGAAAAATTTATTTCCTTATAAAAAAATGAAAGTATTAATGCATATAAGACTGCAACGGCGGCGGCTTCTGTTGCGGTAAAAACCCCTGCAATTATTCCGCCTATAACTATAAATATCAGAAATAAACTAGGTATTGCATCTAAAAATCTAAAAAGAGCGGTTTTTAACGTAACTCGCTCGGCAACTTTATACTTTTTTCTAAAAGCGATATACCCTGAAGTCAACATTAAGCCAAGCCCCACTAAAATTCCGGGCAAGTATCCTGCTAAAAAAAGAGCCGCAATGGAGACTCCGCCACTTGCTAAAGAATAAACAATAAGTACATTGCTGGGAGGTATTAATAAGCCTGTAGTTGAAGATGTAATATTTACAGCTGCTCCGAATTCAGGTTCATAGCCTTCTTTCTTCATTTGCGGATCCATTATCCCGCCGATTGCAGAAGCAGCTGCAACTGCAGAGCCCGAAATAGCGCCAAAAAGCATAGCAGATATTACATTAACATAAGCCAATCCTCCAGGGAGCGTGCCCACTAAAACCTTAGCAAAATCAATTAATTTTTTTGCGATGCCGCCTTGATTCATTAATTGTCCTGCCAGAATAAAAAATGGAATTGCTAAAAGTGTAAAGCTGTCTAGCCCCGTCGCCATTCTTTGAGCTATAGTAGTTAAAGCGGGTAAAACGTCAACACTGATGAGAATCGTAACCAGAGTTGCAAGACCTATACTAAAAGCTATAGGAACCCTTATTGCAAGAAGTACTGCAAAAACAAGAATAAGAACAAAAATACTTTCAAATCCCATTATCAATCCTTGTTCGTTTTTTCAAGTAAACTTGAAGTTCTTAGCCCTGCAAAATTTTGGAGCAGAAAATGAAAATTGTAAATCAGCATTATAATACCGCTTAATGGAAGTACGGAATAAACATATCCAAGAGGCACATTTAGTGCTGCGGATGTTTGTTCTAAGTAGAGAGTTATAAAGACTAATCTGGAGCCTCCAATAATTAGTACCGATATAACAAACAAAAGTATAATGATTTGTACAATCGAGTCAATAACTAATGATTGTTTAACTGTTAATTTATGGGAAATCAAATCAATAGACAGATGTAATCTTTTTCCTAACATATAAGCTCCACCAAGCAAACTAACCCAGATAAGTAAGAAACGTGCGAGTTCGTCTGTAAAAGAACTTGGGTTGGATAATATAAACCTACTAAATACTTGCCATAAGACATCTATAACTAAAGCTCCCATTATCAAAATCACTATAATTTCAAGAGCCTGATCTAATTTTTTGATAAGTAAGCTCATTAACCTTCTGTTTGTTGAATGCGATTTATCAAGTCTTTTTTCATAGGATCTTGTTTATAGGTTTCATACATCTCTTGAACTTTATCCTGAAATAGTTTCTTGTTTGGATAAATGACTTCTACGCCAGCTTCTTTAACTTTTTGCAATGCATCATCACTAGCTACTTTCCATAATTTTTTTTGATATTCTGCAGATTCAGTAGCAGCACTTTGTAGCCAGTTTTGTTCTTCAGCTGAAAGTTTATTCCAACTATGAGTACTAATTATTAACACGTCGGGTACGGAAGTGTGTTCATCAATAGTGTAGTATTTACTTACTTCATAGTGTCTGGATGTATAAAAACTTGGAGGATTATTTTCCGCACCATCTACAACTCCTTGCTGTAACGCTGTGTAGAGTTCTCCAAATGAAATCGGAGTAGGCGATCCTCCCAAAGATCGAACCATAGTTATGGCAGTTTGGCTTTCCATTACTCTGATTTTTTGCCCTTCCAGATCTGAAGGTGCATAGATCGGTTTATCTTTTGTATAAAAGCTTCTGCTTCCGGCATCATAAAAGCTTAATCCTTGAAACCAAAACTCTTTACCGTCATCCAAAATTTCTTTTCCAATTTCACCTTCTAATACATTAAATCGATGCTTTTCATTATTAAAAATGAATGGAATGCTTAGAACACTATAAGATGGGGCAAAATTTTCGAGTACACTGGCTGACACTTTCGTGATGTCAACACTCCCAATTTGTAGCAATTCAACTAACTCTCTTTCCGTACCTAGCTGTTGGTTTGGATATATCTTAATCTTCATTTTCCCATTTGACTTCTGATCGAGAAGCTCCCCCATATAAATCATGCTTTTGTGCACCGGATGAGAAATATCCAAACCATGTCCCAATTTTATTATCTTGGAATTATTAGAGGTTTTACATCCCGTTATGGCTGTAAAAGCAACTACAAGTAAAGTAAAGTTTAGAAGCGATTTCATGTATTAGTTTTTGAAACACTATTATATATACTTATTATACCTAATATGCTTTAAGGGAACAAACTAAATCAATAAGTTCTTCTGTTATTTCACTAATATTAATTAAACAAATGTAAAAGTAGCTATGGTTCGGTTTAAAGATAAGGTTGTAATTATTACTGGTGGCGGTGGAGTTTTAGGTGGAAGTATTGCAAAAGGCTTCATTAATGAAGGAGCTAAAGTCGTTCTTTTAGGGAGAACAAAAAAAACACTTACAGATCAAGCTAATCAATTTAAAAATGTTGAACACCGAATACTTTGTATAACTGCTGATGTATTAAATGAAGAATCTCTTGAGAAAGCAAAAAAAGAAATAATTGATGTTTTTGGTGATATTGACATACTTGTTAATGCAGCCGGGGGTAATAGAAAAGGAGCTACTATTAGTCCGGAGCAAACTTTTTTTGATCTTTCCAGAAAGGATTTTGAAGCTGTAACGCAATTAAATCTTATGGGAACATTATTACCATGTTTTGTTTTTGGCAAAGTGTTCGAAGATAAAAAAGAAGGGGTGATTCTAAATATTTCTTCCATGGCTGCAGATCGTGTCATATCCAGAGTGATTGGCTATTCTGCATCAAAAGCAGCGGTAGAAAACTTTACGAAATCTTTATCAGTTGAATTAGCATTGAAATTTGGTGAAGGAATGAGAGTTAATGCTATTGCGCCCGGGTTTTTTATAGGTGAACAAAATAGATTTCTCTTACTAAATGAGGATGGCACTTATACTGAAAGAGGTGAATCTATAATAAAAAATACACCGATGAAGAGATTTGGAGAAAAGGATGAAGTTGTTGGAGCTTCTTTATTTTTATGCAGTAAAGATGCGAAATTTATAACGGGTACTGTGCTTCCAATTGATGGGGGATTCAGCTCATTTAGTGGAGTTTAGTATGGCACTGTTGCAATCTTGGCGTTGGTATGGCCCTAATGATACGGTCTCCCTGGACGATATTGAACAAGCAGGAGCTACAGGAATTGTTCATGCGCTTCATCATGTACCTGTTGGTGAAGTATGGGAAGTGAAAGACATACAAGCAAGGCAACAACTTATTGAGGAAAAAGAAGAGAATGAAACTGAAAGAAATTTAAAATGGGTTGTTGTAGAAAGTCTCAATGTTCATGAAAGTATAAAAAAAGGGTTAGGTGAAAGAGACGAGCTCATTGAAAAATATATTATTTCTTTAAAAAATTTAGCTAAAAGCGGTATTAAGATAGTATGCTATAATTTTATGCCCGTTTTAGATTGGACAAGAACAAGTCTGGATTTTCGCTACAAAGATGGATCAAAAGCATTAAGATTCGATAGCATTGCTCTGGCTGCATTCGATCTCTGTATTCTGAATAGAAAAAAAGCTGAATCAGATTATTCAGAGTCTATGATTGATGAAGCTAAATCATTATTTGAAACATTATCTCACAACGATATTGAACTTTTGACTAACAATATCCTTCAGGGAGTGCCCGGTAGTGGAGGAGTATTAAGTATTTACGAGTTTAAAACTTACCTCGATTCGTATCGAGGAATTAGCAAAATAGAATTAAGAAGTAATCTGGATTATTTTCTACAAAGAGTAATCCCGGAAGCTGAAAAAATTGGAATTAAGTTATGTTGTCACCCGGATGACCCACCATTTGATATTTTTGGTCTTCCAAGAATAGTCTCCACAGAAGAAGATTTGAATTTATTAGTTAATTCGATAAAAAGTCCCTCGAATGGGATTACGATTTGTACCGGTTCATTGGGACCAAATCCTGAGAATAATATTACAAAGATCATAGATCGTTTTGGAAAAAATATTCATTTTATTCATTTAAGAAATATACAAAGAGAAGGTAACGGTAGCTTTCACGAATCTGACCATTTGGATGGTAGTGTTGATATGCATTCAGTTATGGAGGCGTTAGTGAAAGAGTCTATCCGCAGAGAAGGAGAAGGCAGGGAAGACTTTCAAATACCTTTTCGCCCGGATCATGGTCATCAAATGCTAGATGATTTAGATAAAGAAATACTGTTTCACGGATATTCAGCAATAGGAAGGCTAAGAGGTTTAGCTGAACTTAGAGGATTGGAGTTAGGAATTCGAAAAAGTATCGAAATTGGGTGTAATTGATAGAAAGTGCGTCCTACTAGATTCTTCCGTAGGAATGCCTTCGGCAGAACTAGTGTATTAAAGAGTGATTATCATAGAACCTAAGGCAAAAGAAATTCAGTGTGCGTCCTACTGGATTCTTCCGCAGGAATGCCTTCGGCAGAACTAGTGTATTATTAACCTGACGTTTATATACCGATATAATTATGTATATTTGCACC